>Ga0307378_10001114_pt1 | contig 44425 bp, 42 predicted proteins | sample UN1MG_FD_202238 | JGI IMG/M metagenome (GOLD analysis project Ga0307378, IMG submission 202238) | Soil microbial communities from Risofladan, Vaasa, Finland - UN-1 | ecosystem: Environmental > Terrestrial > Soil > Coastal area > Acid sulfate soil | place: Finland: Risofladan, Vaasa | collected... | reverse complement strand
CATTTTTTCTTCTCCTTCTTGCACAACGTCCCGGCTGAGCTGCTACTGCCCAGCTGCGGCTGCCCGCAGTCTGCTCGCGTAGAAAGCGGGATGTGCGTCAACGACCAAACGAATCGGTTGATCTATCCCTATTCTATCTTTACAGTTCTCGAATCTCTGACCCTATCAAACAAGTTGCTTTGCACGGCTTGGTTCGATCAGGCTAAGGCAAATATGCCAAAGGCACCCGTATGCCCACGCAGCAAGGTATTGAAATATTTAGAGACGACCTCCTTCATGGAACTCGAACTAGCCGACAGATCAACCTCTCGGCTGAACCAGCTCGATGGTAATATCTTCGGGTCCTTTAAAGAAAGCAATCCTCAAATTTGGAATATCTTTGGGAGGCGTGAAAAATAAGAAGCCCCTCTTAGTTAAATCATTGTATGCAGCATCAATATCTTCTACCTCTAAACCGATATGATCGAATCCGTATTTCGATTGGGAGGCGTCTCCGACTATTTCTTCATCTTCCCGGGAGACTTTCAGGTTGATGGTGGTGTCATGAAGGTAAAGAGAAGCCCCGTCAGCGGTTCCGAATTTTTGCCGAGCTATCAGCTTTGCATGCAAGACGTTAGTGAAAAAGTTGATCATTTGTTCCAGGTCCTTGCAGACGAGATGAACATGATGAAAACGATATGTCATAGGATACCTCCAGTACTTAAGATTTCCCAGGCTTGAAGTGTTTGAAATCAATAGTTGCCCGACTGAGCCCTTTGGTCGGGTTGCCGATGATTTATTCGCCTCCGCCAGCGCCGAGGTCTCCGCCGGTTCACTCTCCTTGGGGAGAGGGGTAGGGTGAGGGGACCAGAATTAGTATCTTTCCTGATGCCCATCCCGCAAGATATCGAAATACTGAAAAACATCCCTCATTCACGCTTTATCCTTTTCCCGCAGGCTGGATTGGATGAGTGCGGCAAGTTCGCCCTGCGTCATTTCTTTGATGGATTTCATAAAGGCTTACCGCGGCGTCTTGGCCTTCGCCTGCTCATTACGAGTTCCTCGCGTTCTTTCTCCGGGTAGAAGGAAAGCGCCTTTTCCAGCAGGCTCCTCAGTTCCTTCAGGAAGGGATACCTCGGGTTAAACGAGTAGAGGCGCGTTCTACCAGCTGTCCGGCTCACTAGCACGCCGCCGACCTCCAGTTTTTCCAGCTGTTTTTGCACTGGATCAAGATCCGTATTAAAAAAACGGGCGATCTCTCGCGCATACCCTTCTTGTTTAGCCAGCATAAAGATAAGAACGCGCTCACAACTGAGAGATCCGAGAATTGGCTCCAACATTTGTATTGACCTCAAGAGTATGTCATTCGACCTAAATTTGCGGTCATATGACCTATATTATCGGTCATAGTACAGAAAAAGCTCATCTCCGGCAAGAGGAATATGCTCAGAGGCAAAAAACCCACAAGCTTGGAAGGGGTAAAGCCCCTGACCCCCCTTTCGAATCACATAACGTTACGTTACGGATAAACTACCGGGTGAAGCGTTAGCGTGTCTCCGGTCGGGCTCATGAGAGGAGGCTGCTTCATCTATAAGTCGATATAGTTTTGATCTTGCTTCGGTGGCTGACAATGTAAGCATAGTTACCCTGTTTTGCATGCAGAATTTAGCTTATAGTACGTCATTGCGTAGGCATTGTCAGGGCAATGCACGGAAATGAGCGAAGACAACATGCTGTGGTATATGAGAGGGTAAAACCGCAAGAGGTCTTTCGATAATTATCAACAAGAGTCAAACGGAGACTTGATCCCATCCCGCTGACGGTGCGAACATCGGTTCCCAAGATCTCGGCCGGATCCTCCTGGGTCAGCAAGGCCTCCTGATCCTGAGCCTCAACGGTCATCCGGAGGATCTGCTGCTGGCCCTTGGCGGAACGACCGTATCGCCGCTGCACCTCAGTGCCCTCTTTCGGATCTATGGGGGTGATGGTAATCCGTTCTAGCTTACAGTGTTTCAGTGGTTTGCCCGGAGGCTCGGTTATGTCAATTGCCGTCCAGATCATCTGACCGGGCTGGAGGATAGTGCCCTCGGCGTGATCGCCGATGGCAAAGACCTCCTTTGCATTCTCAACGATATTGTAAGACTCAAAGGGGAGCAGTTGGTGCCGTCGTTAATCAGATTGGCAAAAAGTCGTTCCAAGGTCTTGATATCCAAACGGGCTTCATGTAGTTGTTTCTGATGGGCGTATGTCTGGATCATGGGTCCGGCTCTAGCTCCTTTCTAAAGGTCTTTTGCTGCTAGCCTTTATAAGGACAAAAACCATCTCCTGGCAACCTTCTTGTGAGGAGCCATGAGGTACCCCCTACCGGACGTATGCCCTAATCGGAAGTAGAAAGAAGTAAAGATTTATCATATGCTGCATAATATATCGTTAATCAATAGGATTTTCTTACGAGGAAATACGCGCCTATTTTAAAGGGAGCTCTGTTATGAATTATCGTAAATTAGGGAGGGCGGGTCTTAAAGTTTCTGAGATCGGTCTCGGTACTTTTCTCTTTGGGGGCCCGCCAAAACAATGGCCTAAAGAGATTGGTTGGGACGGTGTTGAAGATAAGGTTTCATTAAATATTCTAAATACTTGTCTTGATCTGGGTATCAACTTCATAGATACTGCCGATGTATAGGGAAATGGTCATAGTGAAGAACTTATCGGACAAGCTTTTAAGAAACGACGCACCCAGATAATCATCTGCACAAAAGGAGGAAATCGAATAGATTCAAAGGGCGGGTCGTTTCAAGATTTTTCTCAGGAATGGATTAAGAGAGCGTGCGAGGCGAGTTTAAAAAGACTGCAAACTGATTACATTGATATCTATCTTTACCATACACCGCTAAATCAGCTCCAATGCATTTTTGAGGAATTTGAAGTGCTCTACAAACTCAAAACTGCAGGGAAAATTAGATCTTATGGCGTCTCAATCGGCCCGGTAACAGATGGCCTAAAACTAATCGAATGCGGTTTTGCCGATGTTATTGAGACAACGTATAATATTATTGAGCGTGATGCAGAAAAAGAGCTTTTTACAGCCGCTCAAAGCAAAAAGGTTGGGATTATCGCACGTGTTCCGCTTTGCACAGGATTTCTTACCGGGAAGTTCACCCCCGATGTCACTTTCAAAAAGAATGATCTCCGAAGTTCTTTAAATCGGGAGTTAATTCAGTGGCTCATTGAGCAGACTGAAAAAGTGCACAACCTGGTGACTGACGGCGCTCGAACTTTGGCTCAAGTGGCTCTTCAATTCTGTTTATCTAGCCCGGCCGTATCTGTCGTTATCTCCGGGGCTAAAACGATCAAAGAATTACGCGAGAATGCTAAAGCGAGTGAATTGAAACCTCTGAGCGGAAAGGATATCTCCTATATCAAAAAGGTTGTGCCTGCCGTACCAGGAATTTCAGAAAAAATAGAGAAACAATATGACAAGTTCTTTGAAGCTGCAAAACGAAGCTATTCCCCGTAGTTTGTTCATATGCCGCATGGCAGCCTGATCGGCGACATTGGTATCGGTAAGCACCGCGTCTTGTATCGGTGGGACCGGAGTTGCAATCGAGCCACATAAGTATATTAAGCGATATAATGGGGATACCGCTAGACAATTTGTGCCTTCATCCAACCGGCGGTATTATGGAAATTCGCCACGACGCTTCCCGGAGGGACTAATTGGTCACAGGCCTTGCGGGTCGCTTCATCGAGTGCCATCTCCAGAACGGTTAGTAGGGGTTCAAGTTGCTCTATTGTGCGCGGCCCGATGAGAGGCGCTGTTATCCCCGGCTGGTCTTTGCACCAGAGGATGGATAGTTGGGCAGGGGTGAGACCGATCCTTTTAGCTAATTTGGAAAACTCATTTCCGACCTCAATCCCCCGCTTTGTGACCCGGTCTGCGTAAAATCCGCCCCGCAGTGTTGCCCTGGAGCCTTCCGGATATTTATTTGCATCGGTGTATCGGCCCGCCAGCACCCCCATAGCCATAGGGGCCCAGGTAATGATACCGACACCGTAGCGCTGGCATATGGGAATCAGTTCATTTTCAATGCGTCTGTCAAGCAAATTGTAAGGCGGCTGCTCCGAAACAAACCGGGCATAGCCTTTGATTTCACTGATAAGTATGCCCTCCATTACTGCCCAGGCCGGAAATGTTGAACATCCAATATACCGCACTTTGCCTTGGCGGACCAAATCATCTAATGCCCCCAAAGATTCGTCGATTGGAATATTTGGAGATTGACGGTGGAGTTGGTAGAGATCAATGTAGTCCGTTTGGAGACGCTTTAACGAGTTCTCACAAGCCCTGATAATATTAAGCCGGGAATGACCTTGCTGATTCGGTCCAAGTTCAGGTTCATATTCTTCAAGTGTCAACCCGGGCCTCCGTTGACCATGATCCACCTTTGTCGCAATGAGCACCTGATGCCGGCGTTTACTCTCTTTAAGCGTTTTGCCGATAATGCGCTCACCCTCGCCTTCAGCATAAACATCACCGGTATCGATGAAATTGATACCGGCGTCCAAAGCCCGGTTGAGTATCCTAGCCGACTCATCAGCCGGCGTGGGGTCCAAGAAATTATCCGTTCCCAGACCAAGAGGGGAAACATTAATCCCTGTTCGCCCCAAGACACGATATTCCATAACAAATCTCCCTGCTGAGCTATTGCACTTTTGTGGTGGTTCTTTCAGGCAGTACAGGCGCTTATCACGGCCTTGCCACCCTGTCCTTTATTTTGAACGGAAGTTTCGCGCACAACATTTCACAGAAATTCCCCAAACTGCTCAAAACCGTTCACAAAAAGACCTTTACGAAGCCGTCAAAGTTGCGAAATTGAAAGTCGATACACAATCTCCTCTAGTATGCTTTGGTGTTTTCATTCCGGATGTGTCAACCCCCGCCGCTGAGGGGTATAAAGGCGATGGTATCCTTGTCTTTTAACCGTTTCCCGCTATCAACAAAGGGATCATTCAGCGTTTCATTGATAAATATTCTCGTGCTCTTATCCAGGTTGTCTTTCCAAGGAATTTTAAAATGGTTGATAATGCGATGAATAGCCTGAGCAGGGTCGGTTGGAAGTTCCATTTCAACTTCCCTTTTATTCCCGGAGTATTTTTGCATAATAGAAACAAATCTCACAGTGACAGACACACAATCTGTATGATTTTTCTTGGTCTTGCTATTCATTGCTATTCTCTTATTCGTTACTTTTAAGATCTCTTGTAGCTCTAAAGAATTGGTCGAATTCTTCAGGAGTGTTATACTGAGCCGCTGAAAGTCGAATAGCATCGGGCCAACCGAGGCCTTTACAAGAATAGGTCGGACAGGAATCTTTCACCCTTGCAGATAGCCTGATATCGTGTTCCCGATTGTCCCGCTCGTTTTGCCATGGTCTCAGTGCCTGATTTAAGATGTAACGAACCCCCGGAGGCTTCTAAGTAGACGCGTTCGCCTGTATAAGGCTCCCAATCAACATACAGGAATCTTTGCCTGATTTCTTCCACAAGGTCGGGAGAAAGCATTTTTTTATCCCTTATGCTCAGCATAAAATTTCCCCCTCACTTTCAAAGCCGAAATTTGTAACCCTATTCAACATCAAAATTGGGAAAGGTCGGCAATGTTGAGCTGATAGAGCTTCGCTTCCCTGGGTACACCGGTTTCGACGTCCCAGCCCATCATTTCATAATAGAAATCAAGGGCTTTCTCAAACTGTTCCCTGTCAAGCTTTACCCCGGTTAATGGACCCGTCTCCAAAGGTTCAAAAAGCCTATCAGGCAGCGCATCATCTTTGCGATCAAATCCCTCTCTGGTGTTGACCAGCCGGGCCAAGGTTGTCGTCCTCTCGCCAAGAAGCATAATCTCAAACAAGCTGGTTTCCCAACCAGTGGCGCACCTCACCATCTCCACAACGTGATTCAGTCTGAAGTGCCTTGCAGGACCAGCTGTGAAAAAGCACAGGGAAAGAGAATTCAGGAAGCTGTATATACGCTGGTTATAAACAAACGAGCTGGCTTTGATAGGGCTCAAATCTCGTGCCGGAACACCTTTTAGGATACCTATGGGATATAAATCTGGAACGGCCCATCTTCCTTCTTCAAATGGCATATCATGGGCAGCTTCAAGATGATCAGCTCCGGTGGGTGACGTGGCATAGGCGAGCGCTATGTTATTTTTGCCTCTGGGTTCGTGCATAGCAAAACTCTGCTTTTTCACAGTCATCACAAATCTTTCGGCGGCATTGCCAATTTTTCTGGCCGCCCTCCAGCTTCCCTCTGCAAGAACCGCTCCGAATCCCTCTTTGAAGGCGATTCTATCGATCATTTTCAATGTAGCCTCGCCGTTGCCAAAATGCAGTTCCAGTCCGTCGGTATCCTCTTTGGAGATGATGCCATTCTCGAAACACTCCATTGCAAAGGAAATACACATGCCAGTCTCAATGGTGTCCAGAGAATATTTGTTGCAGAGTTCGTGGGCCTTGGCAATGGCCTCCACATCTTCATTTAGAATATTGGGACCGAATGATCCAACTGTCTCGTATTCAGGGCCTCCGAATCTCGGATCAATTTCATATTTCCCGCCGCTGCATACCTGTTTGCATCGGATCGGGCAGGCATAACAGGTGTCCCGCCCCGACCTTACCGTATTTTTCAGCTCCTCATAGTTAATTCTTTCGACCTTATCAAAGGAGCCGCCGTGGAAATTTTTTGTGGGAAGCACCCCGTCAGCATTCAGGTCTTCCAGATCCCATTCATAGGTGCCTCCCTTTTTCAGTATGGCGCAGACGGGGTGGTCCTTCATATTTTTGACAAAATAGGAGGCAAGTTTTTTCAATCCCTCGTCGTCATGAAAATCCAATTTGTCTTTTCCTCTGGCTGCGATGGCCTTGAGGTTTTTAGAGCCGAATACGGCGCCCATACCGGTCCGCCCGTTGGCATGACGAAGATCCTGAATGACCGATGCGTAACGCACCTGATTTTCACCAGCCTGGCCGATTGCTATCATTTGAACCTTTTTATCATTAAGTTCCTCGCGAATTGTATCTTGGGCGTAACCTGTATCATGCCCCCACAGGTGAGTGGCATCCTTAAACTCGACTTTTCCATTTGAAAGCCAAAGATAGACGGGCCTCGGTGCTTGGCCTTTGATGACGATTGCGTCAAAACCGGCTTTTTTAAGTTCAACCGAAAAGTAGCCGCCTGCTTCAGACTCCCCGAAGCCATCGGTAAGAGGAGATTTTGCAGCAACCGTATAGCGATTGGCACCGGGCAGAGGCGTTCCTGTCAAAATTGAGGTGGTCACAACCAGAACGTTATCCGGGCCTAAGGCGTCAAACCCTTTTTCCATTTCGGTCAACAGAAAATATGAAGCCATTGCGCTGCCGCCCATGAATGTCCTGTAGAAATATTCCTCTTTTTCCTCAACGACATAATTTAGGTCATCAAGATTTACTTTCAATATTTTTCGTCTATAACCCGAAGCCATTTGAATCCTCCTGATATTTTAAAGTTATTGAATCTTTGTATCAGCTTAACCTTTTGAAACCAATTAGCGCAACAAGCTTCAAAGGTGGTCGACGCGTTTTTGGGACAGTGTATCGATGTAGGGATAATTACACTGCAAAACATTGGTGTAATCAGGTTAACAATTAGGTTTATCGGATCATTTGTCAAGGCACTTTGATGTAAACGGTTCACTTCCTTTCTCAGCAGACGCCGTTTTTTTAAGTTTGGGTTTTCGTTTATCGACGGTTTTTTCTTGCAGGCCCCGGTGGCATTGGTCCGGGGTGACATAATCAATACCGGAGTGTAAGTGCTCTGCATCATACTAGTGAAAATACCGGTCAAAATATCAAACCGCTTGCTCATGATCCAGGAAGCGACCTGGATACTCAGGGGCAGTTTAAACGGCACCAGAGAGTGACTTTAGAAATAAGCTTATGAAAGTTATGATAACGCCTTTTTCATCAAATCTGTCAACGCATCCGCTGCATATAGTGTATCTTCGCGGCTGACATCATTATTCGTTACCAATCGTACCCTTGTCGGCCCATGTACTGACACTTTGATGCCACGTGTGATAGCTCTCTCTGAGAATTCAGCGGCTGTCAATTGGAGTGGTCTGGTGTCAAAGATAACGATATTCGTCTCAACCTTTTCTGGATTCAGTTCCAACGCTTCAATTTGAGCTAAGGCCTCTGCTAAGATCTTAGCGTTTTTGTGGTCTTCGACTAATCGGTCAGTCATTTCCGTTAGGGCGACAATTCCAGCGGCGGCCAAAACACCTGCTTGCCGCATCCCCCCACCCAGGCGTTTGCGAGCAATGCGGGCCTTTTTGACTAATTCTGCGTTGCCTGCTATCATGGAGCCCACGGGGGCTGCCAATCCTTTGGAAAGGCAAAACATCACTGAATCGACATGGCTGGCAATTTCACGCGCTTCTACCCCTAGAGCATGAGCAGCATTGAAAATCCTTGCGCCGTCTAAATGCACAGGGGTATCGTACCTGGATGTCACCTCTCGAATGCCCTTCATTTTCTCAAGAGAAATCGTGCATCCACCTCTGCGATTGTGAGTGTTTTCCAGACAGATCAGACTCGTCTTAGCGAATCGCGTTTCATCACGCCGCAAGTATGTTTCTATGTTATCCGGGTCTGGGCAGCCATCGCCTGTTTTGGAACCCACTACAACCGGCATCACGCCTCCCAGCGATGCCATATTGCCGAGCTCAAAATAGTAGATATGGGATTCAATATCTACAATTATGTTATCCCCCAGGTGAGTATGGGCGAGAATTAACGCTGTATTGCCCATTGTGCCGGTGGGCACATATAGAGCCGCTTCCTTTCCAACTTTTTCTGCCGCTAAATGCTCTAGCTTATTAACTGTTGGATCCTCACCATAGCAATCATCACCGACTTCCGCACGCATCATTGCCTCGCGCATCCTTGGGGTGGGCTTTGTTACAGTATCACTCCGTAAATCTACAATTCTATCCATTTTCTCATCCATTAAGCCTCCAAGATTATAATATAATTCTCTTGATACAATAGATTCTTCTCTTTTTTATGCTTGCCCGCCGAATGGTGGGCGGGAGAATTTAAACTTCATATTCCTTGTTTGTGCCTTCGTGTCTTTGTGGCTGAACCGTTCCACGAGAGTTACTACGTTCATGCAAATGCACCATGAAAGAACAAGGCATCAATACAGGTTTAGATACTTCGGAAAAATTTTACGTAAGGACCCACAAAGGCGAGCGGAGTATTCCTCAGGGATGAGCTCATCCTCAGGATGGTGTATTTCGGAGGAAGCCAGCCGCTCATCTCTTATGGATCGGTATTCTATCGTAGCCCATCAGTTAGAGGGATTTTATCTCCACGTTGTTTTTCTTTTCCATGGCCTGCACAATACCGCCATGATCCTCCTCGCCCTTGCCGTCCTGGACAAGCGAGTTGATCATATCCTGCACCATCTTGGTGACCGGTAGGTCCAGGCCCAGGTTCCCCGCTGCTTCAAGGGCGTTTTTAAGGTCCTTTCGGTGGAGCTTTATCTTAAACCCGGGCTTGAAATTTCGATCGAGTACCAGCGGCACCTTGGCATTAAGTACATTCGACCCGGCAAGACCACCCTTGATGGCATTAAAGACCTTCATCGGCTCGACACCCGACTTGACCGCCAGTAAAAACGCCTCACCCATGGCCTCGATGTGGATACCCACAAGAATCTGGTTAACCAGTTTTGTTATTTGTCCCGCCCCTGTGTCTCCCACAAGAACGGCGCTCTGGCCGAGTACTTCGAACACCGGTTTCATTTCGTCAAACAGATCTACCGGGCCGCCCACCATGATGGCGAGCTGGCCATTAATGGCTCCCGGTTCGCCGCCGCTCACCGGCGCGTCCAACGCGCGTGCTCCCTTTTGTGCGAGGGCTTCTACAATTCTGGACGTAACGGTGGGTGATATACTGCTCATGTCTATAAGTACGGTCTCCTGGTTGGCGTTTTCTAAAATGCCGTTTTCTCCCGTGACCACTTCCTCCACTTCCGGTCCGTCGGGTAGCATGGTTATTATTTTTTTCGCTTTTAACGCCACCTCTGATGGAGAACGGGCAGACTCTGCTCCGATTCCAACTAGTTCTTCTACCGGCTGTGGGTTGATATCATTCACCACAAGATTATAGCCTGCGTTAATAAGGTTTTTGGCCATGGGCTTCCCCATGATTCCCAGTCCGATAAAACCAAGTGTTTCGCTCATGGGCACACTCCTTTGATTTAGTTGATAAATTTCAGGATATCGTTATTCAAGAATACACACCCATAGAAGATGCCCCGCCCAAGAGCGTTGTGAAGGACGCGGCTTTGTCCATCAGAGAACTTTCATCTTCATCCATGGCGCAGTGTTATGGTAATCAGAGACCACGCTACCAGGTGGCACAAGTTCGTCACATGCGGCGCGGGTCTCATCGTCAAGAGTCATTTCCGCTACAGGCAGAAGCTCCTCAAGCTGCTCAATGGTTCTGGGCCCCATCAGCGGGGCGGTAATTCCCGGCTGGTCCTTAACCCATAAGATGGCCAGCTGGGCCGGGGAAATACCGATTCTTCCTGCTATCTTGGCAAATTCTTTTGCTACTTCGATTCCTCTTTGGGTTACCCTATCCTTGTAAAACCCTCCACGATATTCCGCACGTGAGCCTTTGGGATACTTTTTGGCGTCCGTATACCTCCTGGCAAGAACGCCCATCGCCATGGGAATCCAGGTAATAAGACCCATTCCATAGTTCTGGGCCATGGGGATAAGCTCGTTCTCGATCCGCCGGTCCAACAGATTATAGGGCGGCTCTTCAACGACATACCTGTTCAGGTTCAGTTGCTGACTGATTAAGAATGATTCCATAATCGCCCAGGTGGGATGAGTGGAACAGCCGATGTACCGTATCTTACCCTGGTGAATCAGGTCGTCAAGAGCACGAAGCGTTTCATCCATAGGAATCTCGGGAGAATGGCGATGAATAAGGTAAATGTCAATGTAATCGGTTTGAAAACTTCTAAGAGAATTTTCACATGCCCTGATAATATTATAGCGCGAATGGCCGTGTCTGTTGGGCGCTAGCACCGGGACTTCATCATCGAGGGAAACCCCGGGTTGGCTCATGCCGTGGTCAACCTTGGTACAAAGAAGGGCTTCATGACGGCGGCCGTTAGCCTTGAGTGCCCGTCCGATCATTTTTTCACCCTCACCGCCGGCATAAACATCACCGGTATCAAAAAGATTTATACCGGCATCCAGCGCGCGGTTCAGCATCTCCGTTGATTCCTTTTCCGGGGTTGGGTCAAGGAAATTGTCCGTTCCAAAAGCGATACATGACACCTCCAAGCCTGTTCTTCCCAAAGATCTATATTCCATACATGCCTCCCTTTTTCAGCATGGCGCAGACGGGGTGATCGTTCATATTTTCGACAAAATAGGAGGCAAGTTTTTTCAATCCCTCGTTGTCATGAAAATCCAATTTGTCTTTGCCTCTCGCCGCGATCGCCTTGAGGTTTTTAGAGCCGAACACGGCGCCCATACCGGTCCGCCCGTTGGCATGATAAAGATTCTGAATGACCGATGCGTAACGCACCTGATTTGCACCAGCCTGGCCGATTACTATCATTTGAATATTTTCATCATAGTGCCTATTGACTTAGCTCAGGTACATGTGCACGTGTTGAATACTACATGATTCTTTAATAATACTTCTGTTGACGGATAAATCTCTAATATTACAGAATAAATCTCATTCACTCGAAAGGTTAATTGTGATTTCGGGGATAATCCTTTGGGATAATTAAGGTTTTTCTATAAAATCATGACGCCATCTAATTAATTGAAATTATTATGAATTATCTTCTTGGCTGAGTTAAGTCAATAAGCATATTTCATCATTAAGCTCCTCGCGAATTGCATCTTGGGCGTAACCTGTATCATGACCCCACAGGTGAGCGGCATGCTTAAACTCGATTTTTCCATTTGAAAGCCAAAGATAGACGGGCCTCGGTGCTTGGCCTTTAACGACGATTGCGTCAAAACCGGCTTTTTTAAGTTCAACCGAAAAGTAGCCGCCTGCTTCAGACTCTCCGAAGCCATCGGTAAGAGGAGATTTTGCAGCAACCGTATAGCGATTGGCACCGGGCAGAGGCGTCCCTGTCAAAACCGAAGTGGTGACAGCCAGCACATTATCCGGACCCAAGGCATCAACCCCTTTTTCCATTTCGGTCAACAGAAAATATGAAGCCATTGCGCTGCCGCCTGTGAAGGTTCTGTAGAAATACTCGTCTTTTTCTTCAACGACATAACTTAGGGCATTAAGATTAAATTTCATTTTTTTTCTCTATAACCCGAAGCCATTTGAATCCTCATGATATTTTTTTTGAAAACCATATTTTAAAACGCCGCAATCGCAGACAAAAAATGGATCCGTTCGTTAATAGTTTTCTAAACCATGCCTGAAATAGATCGTTCCGATTAAATGACGCAAATTATTTCGTAAAGAAGCTGCGCTGCTGTAATCGAGGTGATACGGCTAGTGGTATCCAAAGGAGGAGACACTTCGACCATATCTGCTCCGACGAGCTTCAAGCCGGCAAGACTCCTGATGATTTGCAAGCCTTGCAGACTGGTAAGACCTCCTAATTCTGGAGTGTTTGTGGCAGGTGCGGCAGAGGGGTCAAGGCTATCGATATCAAAGCTCAGATAGCATTTGGTATCCCCGACAATCCTGTGCAGTTCTGACTTGAAATCCGCTATGTGTGTTGACATAAATTCTTCGGCCTTCCAGACCTTGAATCCCTTCTCCAGGCCGTAATCCGCATCATCTTTATAAAAAGACGTACCTCTGATGCCGACCTGTACAACCTTGGAAGGAATAATCAGGTTATCTTCAAGAGCTCGACGAAAAGGCGTCCCGTTTCCGAACCTGTGGCCGGACTGACTGTCACAGGTATCAGGATGGGCGTCTATATCCACCAGGGCCAGAGGTCCGTGCTTTTTAGCGATGGCTCTCAAAATCGGATAAGTAACTGCGTGGTCTCCGCCCACGGATACGGGAATGACATCGGCATCCATAAGTACATCAATACCGGACTCAATCCTTTTAAAGCTCTCCTTTATGGAAAATGGATCAGTGCTCAGATCCCCGTAATCGGCGATGCGATGCCTTTTATATGGATTCACTTTCAGCGCATCGTTATATGGCCTGACGCCTGCGGACATATGACGGATCTCCCGCGGAGCCATTCTGCACCCCGTGCGATAAGCCGAACAGCCGTCAAACGGGACGCCAAGAATTGCGATGTCAATCTTTTCGAGGTCCGTGATGTGCGGCAGCCGAAAAAAGGTGGCTATGCCTGAATACCTGGGGGAAACCATTGCGTCAATCGGTTCTGGATAAGACATCTTTATACTCCGTTTTATAAAAAAGCTTCAGGATGCGCTGTCCAAACGAAGGTGCATCCTGAAGTGGTCAAAAAAATCACTTTGCTGTCCCGATACGTCAGAAATGCCTGTATTCAATTTTTACGGGGAATTGAAACGCCGGTAATCAGGCGAAGTCCCGCCTCGAGAGTGGGAGCTTTATTGTCTCCGTTATCTTTAATGATCGTTTAAATCCTTCCGCCCTTAATCATAATATAAACGCTTCATGCCGGGTATTTAGCCTCCCACGTATCCGAGCATGCGCGGGACAAACAGAGTAATGGCCGGCACATAACTGATAATAACAAGCGTCCCCAGGAGGACCAAGAGAAATGGAAGCATCGGCTTGATGATATCTTCAAGCGGAAGGTCGCTGAGGCCGCAGGCCACGTAAAGACACACTCCCACCGGCGGTGATATCATGGATATCCCGATATTGTTAGCACAAAGAATCCCGATATGAATGGGTTCCATTCCCAGTTTAACGGCAGCGGGTACAATAATGGGCATCAGCACTATAAGTGCTGCAAGACCGTCCATAATCATACCGAGAAACAGGAACAGGATATTGACAAAGATAACAAACACTATCCAGTTACCGGCATAGTTCACGATAAATTCGCCGATCAGGTGCGGGATTCGCTCAAAGGTCAGCACAAAAGAGAATATGGATGCCATCCCGAGGACCAGCATTACTACTCCAGTAATCTCGCTTGCTCTAATTAGGATCTTTGGGATGTCAGACAGCTTGATCTCTCGGTAAACTACAAGTGATATGATGAGGCCATATACTACTGCCACCGCCGAGGCTTCTGTCGGTGTAAATATGCCTCCCAGTATCCCTCCTAGGATGATTACAGCCATAAAAAGTGAAAGGACCCCATCCAAAACTATTTTCAACTGTTCCTTGAATGGGATTTTCGGCTCCAACGGAAGGTCAAGCTTCCAACCGTAGTAATAGACCAGGGCCATGATAGCTGCACCATTTACAGCTCCTGGAAGGAACCCAGCTGCAAAGAGGCCTCCAATCGAGATATTGGCGACCACGCCTATGACGATGAAGTCAATGGAAGGCGGAACAAGCGAGGCGGTTCCGCCGGCCGCTGCTACAAGAGAAGTGGCGAACTTTTTTGGATATCCCCTTTTCTTCATGGCAGGGAGCGTAATGGAGCCGATGGCGGCCGTATCAGCGCTCGAGGAACCTGAGATCCCGGAAAACAGCATTGTGGCCAGGATGGAGACCATGCCCAGACCTCCTCGAATTCGACCGACAAACAACATTGCCAGATTCACAATACGTCGGGCAATGCCCCCGCTTCCCATTATCTGGCCGGCAAGGATAAAGAGAGGAATAGCAAGCAGCGGGAATGAGTCAATACTGGCGAGACATCTTTGCGGCAGTATAACGAGAAGATCAGTAGATGCATAGAGGATGCCTGCAAGGGCAGCAACTCCCAGGCACATGGCAATAGGAAACGAAAATGCAAGCGATATCGCTAATGCGACAAGACATATCCAAACCATAATAGCATTTTCTATATTAGTGCTTCAGACCGTAACGCCCAGTGGTATGTAGCGGATGAAGCCGTTATCAAAACAGGCAGGACGTTCCCATCCTGCATCCCATTATCACAGAGTAAAAGATCGACTACCGCTAAAGCACTGTTATGCGGCAGTGGAATTTAACTCGGTTCTGCAGCCGGAGAACCTGTCTCCATCTCATCTTTTGCATGGGACACCAACTCGTCTGCCTCGGCTTTATCTTGATGTATAAAGGCGGTTGAAACATTTTTAAGGTCAACCCACCAGTTTCGGATGATATAGTAAATCATAAGGATTCCACCCACAGGAGCTGCTAAATAAGGCACTGCAACTGGCATTTGGGTCGCCGGGGCGATCTGATCGATAGTGACTTCAAGGATAAGGCAAAAGCCCTTATAGATAAAAATGACAAAAAAGACAGTGAGTGCAAAGGTGATTAATGTGCTGACGATCTTTTTACCTCGCTCATTAAAAGTCTTTACCAGGAACATCAGGGCAAAATGCGATCGTAGCTTAAAGCCGTAGGCCGCACCGAGCATCGTAAGCCACATGAAAAGAAATCTTGCCATTTCTTCCGACCAGGAGAGAGGCCTCTCAAGGGCATATCGAAATACGACTTGGGAGAATATAACCAGAACGATTGCCATCATTAACAGGCACAGCGACAACTCCAGCGGGTGCCTTAAAAACCAAATTGCAGAAATCGTCTTTGAGGAACCATTCATTTGGTCTTTTCCTTTTGGTGAAAAACAGATACCGGCAGGGCTTTTCCTGAAGAAAAGCCCATTACCGGATAAAACACTGTTACTGGCTTTGGATCATCTCAATCAGTTCCATGCCTCCAACCTTCTCGGCGTTCTTCTTGTAGACACCTTTAACAGCTTCTATAAAGGGCTTCTGCTCGATCTCGAAGAACTTAAGACCCTTTTCCTCAAGCTGTGATTGGAGCGAATTGGTCATATCTTCCAGAGCCTTACGCTCGACAGATTTTGCAGCTTCAGCGGCTTTCCAGATAGTGGTCTGTATGGCCGGAGGAAACTTGTCATAATGTTTCTTGCTCATGATAAGCATGTTTGCGAGGAACATGTGCTTGGTGAAGGAGACATACTTGGTTACCTCGTAAAATTTTTCTACCCAGAGATCCACCATATCACACTCAGCGCCGTCCACAACACCCTGCTGGAGCCCCGTATAGAGTTCACCAAAATTCATGGGTGTTGCCTGAGCACCCAGCGCGTTCCAGGTGTCCACAAAGATGGGGCTTCCCATTGTCCTGATCTTCAATCCCTCTAGGTCGGCAGGAGTCTTGATGGGTCTTTCTTTGTTCCAAATGTTCCTGATTCCGCAGAACCACCATCCCAAGGACACGCTGTTTAGTTTGTCCTCTATCTTCTTGGCAAGCATCTTGCCGACAGGACCATCCACGACTCTGTAAAAATGGTCAAGATCTCGGAAAATAAAGGGAAGATTAAAAAGCTCAATCTCTGGAACAAACCCGGCCAGTCCGCCCGTACAGGTTGTGGTGATGGCGACGGTACCCATTTTTACCATCTGGGTTACTTCTTCTTCGGTGCCAAGTTGGGCGTTCGGAAAAATCTGCACCTCCACAGCACCTTTTGTCTCGGCTTCGAGAACTTCCTTGAATTTTTCATACGCCTTCTGAAAGGGGTGTGACGCATTGCCGTTATGGGCACATCTTATGACGATTTTTTTTGCCTCGGCATCAGAAACGTTCCACATGGCAAGCGCGAAGGCCATTACCAGAACAAAAATCCAAGCTACTTTGATCTTCTTCATTTTTCTCCTCCTTTTATTGTTTGTTTAAGACAAAACATTCCCAACACTAAGCCTATACAACCTGTCTCATCATTTGCGTGACAGCGACGATGGTGTCCAGGTATTGCTTTCGATCTACCCACTCAGTCTCCTTTCCAATATCTCCGGAGAGCGGACCGACCCCAATGGCCTGGGCATTCCAGTACAAAAGGGGATAGCGGATATCACTTAGTGCATGCCCGTAATAATAGTGCGGCTCCTTCCCAGTTACCTCGGTGAGCACCTGTTTGGCCATGCGGAGAAACTCGCTTCCCTCATCCGACTGCACGGATTCTCCCATGTTGTCACCCCATTCAAGCTGAACATGTGATTGGTCAAGCCATGGGTCTCGTTCGACCAAGAGTGCAAACGCCTCCTCGAAGTCCCTTTGCACCTCAGCAAGGCTTGCATTAGGCGGGAAGGTAACCGCTCCCTGCATGATACATCGCAGCGGAATGTCGATGACGCGGTCTTCCGCGCCTGCGGTAAACCTTGAAACCAAAAACGCAAAGGCTTGGCCCGCAAGGTCTTCAAGGCCCGAATGGCGGTAGCGCCCGGAAGCTTGTGCCGCCCAAGCCTGCAATCCCTGAAACAGATAGACGCCCTTATCGGCGGCGCTGACAGCCGAGTCGCAAAACATGATCGGGAAGTAATCGTTGGTATCCGGCACTTTCCCCTCTATCTCGATCAGGAACTCGATCATGCCGCTGCTCGCTATATGGAGCTCACTAAGTCCCTCTCCACTCTCGGCGGGATGCACATAAATGGCTCCATCCATCGGCTCATATCGGCTCATCAAGCCATACGTTCCATACACGCTCAGCTGCTTGCCCAGCACACTGGCTGCCATCAAGTCGTGTTTCTGCTCAAACCCCAAACGGCGAAAGGTCTCGACAGCACTTAACATGGCCGTTACGCCGGATACGTCGTCAGCGATTCCCGGGGCGAATAAACGTCCGATCCGTTCTACCACATCAGGATGCTTACGTCCCCAATCGAACGTCTCGGGGAACTTGTCCGGATGGGCAAACAGGAGAAGTCCTCCCCCGGACTCCCGGCCGTTTGATCTCCCAACTATATTAGGCCCTGATTGCAAGGCAGAGGGGTTCTCCCGAAGCGTCTTTTGGGACGCCGGTTGATTAGCGAGCTCCTTGCGATCTACGATGAATTCATCCACCTGTAAACCGATTTGTCTCATCTTCTCCGCACTCCAGGACTGAAAGTCCGCAAGATTAGTAAAAGAGACTTTCACTCCTTCCTTTAGCAAGCCGAGAGAGTATTCTTCGTTCTTCTTTACCTCTTCTCGTATCGCTGTAAGGTCGTCCTGTGATGAAGATGTCTTTCCCGTAATTAATCCCTTTCTTCCACTTCTTGAAAAGCTAGACACTCTGCTGGATTTACGTAAGCGGTTGGTTTGTCTAACATGGACCTTCTCACAGCTCCTGAATAACTATCGTGTGTGACAAGAATACCTATTCCTATCCTCCCTGGCATCCGCTTTATGCTGTTTCCTCCTGTATGTTGGCCACCACCTCCTTTCCTAGCCCCGCCGATTTGTAAATAGCATGCAGGATTGAGCAGGCCTTTCTTCACTCCCTGTCATATACATCACACAGGACCACCTTCGGGAAGATCCCAGAGCTACTGGCCTTCTTGATCTTCTGGGAAGGACTGCAAAACAGCATCCCGAAATTCAATTTTTAAAAAGAAACCCTTGACGAAAGATTTCGGATTAGTTTAAAGAAAGGATAATTGTGTTTACCAATTATCCAGTTTCTTATAGGAATCTTTAAAAAAAATGTCAATAAAAAATCGATTAATGACATTAAAGGGGCCAACTCAATGACATCATTACCGATTAGACCCATCCGAACGCAATCTATACCTGAAGCGATCATCCAGGAACTAAAATCGCTGATAGACTCCGGTCATATCCCCCAGGGCAGCAAATTGCCAGCGGAAAGGGAATTGGCCAAAATATTGAATGTCAGCAGGCCATCGCTGAGAGTGGCAATCAGAGTCCTGAGTCTGCTTGGTATCCTGGAAAATCGGCAAGGAGACGGCACCTACTTAACCAGTTCCAACCAGTGGCCGATTGAACCTTTGAGCATCATACTGTCGGTGAAAAAAGGGGCGCTGTTGGACATTTTCGAAGCAAGAGAATCCATTGAAAATAGCTGTGCCGGTTATGCCGCACTCAGACGGGATGAAGAGGATCTCAATGATTTACAGAAGGCACTCGACAACATGCACTCAAATTTCAATGATCCGGACAAATACATCGAGTATGATTTAGATTTTCACAAGGCTGTGATTCTTGCTGCAAAAAACCCGGTTTTGGTCGATTTGATGGAGAAAACATATAAGCTGCTGGTAGGTACCCGGCACAATAACCGAAAATATCCGTCGGAACTGTATCGAGAGAAAAACTTTCAACAACATGTAGCCATATTTGAAAGTATCAAAAACGGCGACTTTCAAAAGGCCGCAACAGCCATGGCCCATCACATGCGCCATATTAAGAAGAAGCTGATGGAAAGGACGATCCGGTAAACGTTAAATCCATCGAAATGAAACAAGATCCGCCGGTTACCTTACCTCAATAAAATAGTCAACCTGGTCATAAAACTCTCCGAAGCGGCAAAAGCTAGACCTCCCGTCGAATTATTGAGATATTGATGGCAAAAGGATTAAAGGTTGTGGCTATTCGACAGCCCATGCCTTAGGGGGACATTGCTGCTCGAAAGGTGCAGCGCCATGCAGAGCTTCCTGATACTGGACGAGCCTACTTCGGCACTCGATGTCTCGGTTCAGGCCAAGATTATCAATCTATTGATAAAGATTCAAAGTGATTATTCCCTGACCTATTTATCTCCCATGATCTAAGCGTAATCAAACATGTAAGCCACCGGATTGCAGTTATGTATGCCGGACAAATTATGGAACGATCCAAAAATAAAGAGTTGTTCGCTAATCCCTTTAACCCTTATACCCAAGCGCTATTATCTGCCGTAACGGCTCTGGATCCGGATAGAAAAAAAAGATAGTTCTTAAAGGGCAGCTTCCATGTCTGGTAAATCTGCCAAGCCGGTTTCGTTCCCATCCCCCTTGCTCAGAGCGAATGGGCATATGCCTAACGGACAAACCAGAGTTCCAGGAAGTTAGGTATGGTCATTTGGTTGCTTGTCACAAGTTCTGATTCTGTCTTGAAGAGATATGATCTACCACCATTATTTTATTAGTAACATAAAAGCACTTTGAGATAGCATGGACGAATGATCGAAAGAAATCCTGGAAAACGATGAGAAATTTATCAGGACAACCATCTATGATGTCAGACGACGAACTCGCCAGTTTTCGCATGCAACTGATACCCATTCTCTTTCTGGTAAGTATTGAATTCATGAATGTGCTTTCAAGAGCTATTTTTTCTCCACTTCTATTGACGATTGAGGCGGATCTTCACCTCTCTCATGCTCAAGCATCAAGCTTCTTTATGCTCATATATGCTGGCCTAAGCCTGACCATGTTTTTTTCCGGATTTCTGTCTTCGAAGTTAATCCATCGACAGGTCATTGTTCTCTCAGCTGTTCTATGCGGTTTATCACTTATTGCTGTTTCTTTCAGCACATCTTTACTTGGCGTTCGAATAAGCTTGTTTTTATTAGGTATGGGGGCTGGTCTCTATCTTCCTTCCGGTATAGCAACAGTAAGTGCCCTCGTGGTTCCAAGGGATTTGGGAAAGGCCATGGCTACCCATGAATTGGGCCCTACGATAGGGTTTGTTGCAGGGCCCATTTTCGTCGTATTGCTTTCAAAATATACTTCCTGGCGTAGCATGCTTATTGTGATAGGATTGACGAATCTGCTGATGGTGTCCTTATTTGCTTTTTGGGGAAGAGGGGGAGATTTTGCTGGTTCAAAACTTAATTTGAAGAATTTAAGATCGATACTTACTCATCCCAACTTCTGGATAATGACCGCTGTTTTTGGGATTGCAGTGGGCGGGGAACAGGGGGTTTACGCGCTGCTTCCTACCTATCTGGTCAGCGAGAAGGGCCTGGAGTACGTATCGGCAAATACCATATTCGGTCTCTCTCGAATTTCTGTGATCTTCACTACCGTGATTTCAGGGCTTTTTGTGGATCGTTTTGGTATTAAAAAATCCATGTTTGTTATTGTGATGGGTTCAGGAATTTTAACGGCTTTGGTGGGTCTGACATCGGGTGTCAGCTTATTGCTAGTGATTTTCCTGCAGCCCGTAATGGTTGGTTGTTTTTTCCCAGCGGGATTAGCCGCTCTATCCAGAATCGGATCAAAGCATTTCACAAATATTATTGTTTCAATGATAATTCCGATCTCAATGCTATTTGGAGGGGGTGTTGTCCCTTCTTTGCTGGGCATTTTAGGAGAACATGGCAACTTTCCGATTGGGTTCATTTTCTTGGGAACCACGATGCTTCTGAGTACGGTTCTTTTCTTATTTTTGAAACTTTAACAAGTAGCGAAAATGCATGTATCGCCTTCCTGACTACTTGAGAACAGATGCATTCTTTATGTGAACCGAATTTGAAACTCAAAACGAATATCAGCCTTTACTTTGTCTTTCCCAGCTTTTCTGTAAGCTCGGTATCGGTGAAACGTTATTCCGGGGACATGATGCTTAATTATTCACTGTTTTTGAGTTTCCATGTTTGTTTTCGGACAGGGGGCAATTCAATCACCATACATTTTAGTATTGTGTCCCCCGGAATTTAGGTGCACTGCTTCGTTAGACGGGCAGTCCCCGAGGAGCAACTACCGGCAATTCATTATATGTGCGCCCTTTTAATAAGCGACCATTGCGCTTCTTTTGAGTGCCTCCCCATTGCTTGAAGAAAAATGCGGTTCCATCCTCTTCACATTGGTTCTTAATTGATTCAACCCAAGATCCCTTCATTGGTCTTGACTTAGGGCCAGATTCGCCACCAACTATTACCCAATGTATTCCTTCCAGCGGAATAGCCTTTATTGGTCCTATAAGAGGCTCGCAGGAAAGAAACCTCACAGCCGCTGGTACAGACCTGAGATGATGAATTCTGTGAAGAACTTCTGAATTTTCAACACTTACACCAGCCCAAAGATTATGAGGCCAATTCAACTCTCCAGCGCAATCTGCGAGTCGCTCGCTTCGTTTAGTTAGCACTTGGAATGTATGATGAGGATTGCGATGGATAGTCGCAAAAACTTCCTTGATATAGTCCAGTGGGATTTCTTCATGAAAAAGATCACTCATTGAATTCACAAATATGGTACGAGCTGTGATCCACTTGTCCGGTTGATTAAGCAAATCTGGTTGCAGGGTAACTGAAAAGCCATTCCGATATCTTTTCTGCCCCATTGCCTTAAGTCGCAGCGCCATTTTTTCAGCATAACAATTAAGACAACCTTGGCTTACCTTTGAACAACCAGTGACAGGATTCCAAGACATCTCTGTCCACTCTATTTTTGTTTTGGTTGCCATTTTAATTCCCTAAGATGTGATTGGCTATTTTTATTGCTGTTCTTGCACCTCTTGGGTTTGCCGAAGCAAAACACAACAGAAATATTGGGATGCTTTTGCTATTGCATAACGCTAATGGACGTTTTGAGACCGCCGAGAAAACAGATTCGAGGCGTTTGACGAAAAAGTCGCCAATAGTTTTAAAGTTTGCCTGTTTCTCAAGTGACAACTCTTCATCAAGAAAGCTCCTCTGTTTAGCGGGTCGATAAAATTCATCTTTCCATTTTTCAGTTCCAAAAAGACAGTCGAGGCGGTTACACCATGAGGGATCTGGTTCTCTACGAGTAAGCATTCTATTTACTGCTTGCCCGAGGGGAAAGAGGAGCCACAAATCAATTGCTTTAGTTGCTGCAATGCTTTCGATTGTCTGCCACTCTACCTGGGCACCATATGGATCTAAAAACGCGACTGCACGATTGCGTCTCCAGTCCATATCTGCGCACCAGCGCGGTAAAAAACGGTTGGAGTCTTCCTTTATGATCTCAATGTCTCGTCCTCTGTATTTTTCTTTAAGAGCCTTCAGTTCTCGAATGTAACCTTGTTTAGTATCAATAAAAATATAATGATCAAAGGCCGGTTCTGTATCCAAAGCAATAGCTGCACTACCTTGTTGGAACTCTAAAGCTTCTGAGTCACCGAAGAGGGTTTGTTCTGGCATTTGAATAGTAGAAGTCCGGTGGCCTGTACCAGCAAAAGCGTCAACATAATAGGTTGAGAAAAACTTTGCTCTTTCGTTCGCTTTAAAAATATTCATATAGGCAGTAAGGTACTTTGACAAACGATTTAGTTTATCTTGTGTCCATACTCCACCATAACAGTGCTGTGTTTGCATATCTGGTCCCCTTAACCGGTTTAGTCTAACATCAGTACTAGACTGCCGAAAAAGGCGTAATTTTTTACGACGAGAAATCTCGAAGACCGCATAAAACACCTAAATTCAATATACTATTTTGCGCCTTTGCATGATGAACGCAAATAAATACGCCTCATAGTTCTTGCAATCAGCGGTACTTGAGAGTGGGGTGTCAACTGAACTGGAGAGCCAGAGTGCCGGTTCGATATCAGCGTGATGAGGAGAGCTTGAATCCTAGTTTCGCTTGAGATGTCAGGTGGAAGTTGAGATCAGCTTGAATTGTGTAGTTTCTATCAAATTCCGTCAGTATTTGCAAGCAAGAATTGCCCGGCGGCAAAGCCCCAAGGAAGTTCGAAATTTGAAGTGTGAAATTCGAAATAAACTCCTGCAGTGGAAATGCCAAATTCGAAACAAATCGAGATGCTGAAAAATCAAATTATCAAAAGGGTAGGGCAGGCTGCTTGCGAGGAAGGTGCATGCGATTCTTGATGGGGTTTTAGGGGCTCAAATTCCTCATCAAAGGCACTGGAGCCACATCTCAGATTCTTCGTATTCTGTCAATAGCCTAACATTTGGAGATGTGATCTTTTGTTCCCGCACTTCTTACGGTGACTTCGTTGGCGTGCTTTGCCTGATTGCTATGATATACCTACGAACACTTACTTTTTGAGAGAGCAGCGTCTTTTTGGCTTATTCAATTGTTTTTCTTGCTGATTTCACCTGATATAGAGCTTGGTCCTCGGAAACCTGCATGTGCCCAGAATGGTCACATATGATCTTTTCAAACATGAGATTTGTCTGCATGAAAAGGTTTGAGCTTTCAGCCTTTAAGTAGCGTGCCGCCATGCGGCAATAGTCAGGATCGATTTCGATACCAATGCTATTCCTCCCATTTCTCAAGGCAGCAATCATTGTCGTGCCTGAACCACAGAATGGATCTAGGATAGTGTCACCTTGAAAAGAAAACATCCTGACAAGGCGATTTGCCAATTCAAGCGGAAAGGGAGCTGGGTGATTCTTTGTTGAAGCACCAGGGATTTCCCAAATTTGTCTAAACCAGTTGTCGAAGTTTCCCTTTTCTATCTTGCTCAACTTTCTTTGTTCATCGGTAGGTTTTCTGTATCCACCCGGTTTTCTCTGCATTAGTAAGAATTCCATGTCATTTTTTATGATGGCATTAGGCTCGTAAGGCTTTCCTAGGAATCTTGATCCATTAGGGACTTCATAACTGGCATTGGCGATCTTATGCCATATAATAGGGTTCAAGTTATCAAAGCCGATTCTTCGACACAACACGCAGATGTCGGCATGTAATGGGAAAACGAGATGTCGACCGAATTTGCGGCGCGAGACGCAGACATCTCCTACGACGCATACCAGTCTACCGCCGGGAACCAAAACTCGGAAAACCTCACGCCAGACTTTTTCAAGCTCGAGCAGAAATGTTTCATAATCCGCAATGTGGCCCAGCTGACTTGGATTCTCGTTATATCTTTTGAGGTTCCAATATGGAGGTGACGTTACAGCTAAATGGATTGATTCATCTTCTAGTAAAGACAAATCCCTCGCATCGCCGTCAATTAGTCTTTGGTATGTTTCAGGCACCTTCCCCATTAAACGAATGCTCCAACATGACTGACAAGGGATTTGGCAAAGATCGAAAAGGACAGATCCTCTGCAGGCTCTTTGTAAAACCCTTGGATGCCAGCGTCGCGGTCTGAAGTAATAAATGATGCCGCTGTGTAATGCCGTTCAAGTATAAGTTTTCGACAAAACAATTCATATCTTTTCATGTATGAGGCGTCCACGAATTCACCGAACACCTTGAAATGTGGCTCCCTTACCTTTACTGGACGGTTAGACGCTTCACAGTCTTCAAGCATAAAGAAATAGCCAAGAAAAGGTTGAATTCCTCCATTAAAGGCTCCTTCTCGGAACGCCGTCCAAAGATCAAGTGCACTCCCCATAGCTTCTTCAGTCCGATTATTGAAATTGTTGCCAAACGAGGGCCCCACTTGGGACTTCGCCTCTAGGGCGACAAGAAGACGACCGTTTTTCACAACCAACAAATCCCATTCTTTGGTTGGTCGAAAGAACCCGGGCAGTTCTAATGCCTTCTTACGAAAAACGAATCCTTCATCTATTCCGGCACTCAACACTAATTTGGTGAAGAGATTTATGAAACCATCCATCTGAGCGCCGCCCGTTACGGCGCTCCGCAGGCCAGCATCTGGTTTCCCCAGTTGCTTCTGTTTTTCTGTTTGCGCTTTTCGGGTAAGCCAATAGTTTGCTACCCGGCTTCAAGGAGGTGCTTTTCCAGGTTGTCCAAGATACTTGTCAAGTTCTATTCCCGGTCTTTGTCCATGTGCTCAGAATTGATGTTCAACTAAGGCGCCATGTATTGCTGTCTATTGGCCGCAATGAATCACCGAGTGTTTTCATGCAACCTTGTAAGCGCAAAGCAGTACGCTATGTTAATGCACGATTGGAGGAGGCTGTAATCTGTAGATGCCCAAAAAGGATCCAATTATATGAAGCTGCCCGATCGAGCCCGATATGTCATTCTGAAGCAATCATCCTATTGGCACTGAGAGAGCATGTGCTAACTTGACGATGTAGTATAGCTTATTTAATGAGAAAGGTCACCAAAAGATATGGGAGAAAGCGGAGTGCGCATATTTTTCCACCCAGCAATTCATATTGCAATAAGGGCTCAGCCCAGCTGGCAGGGCCATATGTGCCAAAAAACTTGAAAAGTCGATATGCCGCGCAGCATTCCCGCCTCTTGCCTGAGCCCTATGGGTGACTTATTCAATACTCACCTGATCTGAGAAACCAGGCCTTGAATCGGGAAGGCCAATAGTAGGGGCTTCTGAGGCTTCTCCAGGAACGCTTCGCCGCAGTGAGCTGGCTCTCATCGAGCACCATCTCCCCGTACACCTGCCGGTTGTATGCATCGACTATCACCCCGATGCACCTCTCCAATGGGGGAAACTGTCGCTTCAGACGACCTCCATACTCGGCGGGAGTCTCGCTCAGAGAGCGTGGCAGGCCGCTGTGGCGACCCCACCGTAGAAGGGCGGCGTAGAGCTGGACTGCATCCTTGAAACTCTTCAATCTGGCCACCAGCTTGTGCCAGAAGACAAGAAGGCCTGTCCACAACCCGGAAGCCCACAGGAAGATCAGGTTCCACTGTATGTGCTTTTCCTCGCTCCTGGAGGTCCTTGAAAAGAGCCATCGAAGCAGGTACCATGCTCCCAGGCAACAGACAATGATCCCAACCAACGCAGCCAGGCCCATGAACCCCCAGCCCAATACCTTCTCCAATAGCTCCATCCACCAGCTGGTTTCGGTGGAGGAAACGATGTCCATCTCGTCACCCCCGCCTGATTGGGACCTGGTCTCGGGACGACGTATGCCGTGCATGAAGAGAAACCGTAGAATACTCACCAAGATAGGCCCCAACGGCCGTGCTGTGGTCTTTAAAATCCCGTACCCGAACTCGGCAGCCATAGTCAGGTAGGGCAGAAAAAGCAATACAAGGCCGGCCCCAAACACGAGCACAATCACCGTAAAGCTCAGAAATATCCCGATTCCTTGGTAGCCCGAGAGGAAGTCCCTCTGGGCCATGCTCCTGTTCCGCGCCATGCCGATGGCCAAAAGGCTGAATAGAAAAAACGGAAAAAGCAAGGCCTCGGCCGCGCGATCGTGTATGTCCATATTGCCCTTTACAAGGAAAAGGAATTTGACCAAGAAAAGGCATGCAAAGGCTGCCACCCCCAGATCGAAGCGGGCACAGATCTTGAGGTACGCACCCGGCCTCCGGGCCAAGGCCAGCCCTCCCAGCCAGAAGGAGAGCGCAAACAAAAGGACGACGGCGAAGATAAACCACTCCACGAAGCCTCGCGGTCTCCCGAAGAACTCAAGGAGCCACCCCTGGCTCAGGTAGGGAAAGGACCAGGAGTCGAACACATATACTATTCTCGAGGCTACACACACAAAGCCCGCTACCTGGATTCCCAAAATCAGGATCACCCGCCACCCGCTTCCCCTGGCAATAAGGGTTAGTGCCGCTGCCAGCGCAAAGGTACCAAGGGCCTCGGGCAGGGGAAACGGGCGATGGATCATGGCGATCGTAATGAAGTTCACCAGCGCGTACAGCCAGCTCAGCTCCATCCCGCCATTGGCCAATAACAAAAGGACGCCCCTTTTGGCCTTCATCTGCCCTCTGCCTTTCCGATGCGAATCTCATACAGATGGTAGATTTTGCCCCTGCCTGTCCGCTTATATGCTCCAGAGGCAGGACCTGACCGGCACACCACACGCACGGTGGGTACCTTGCGGTTTAGGAGATACCCCTCCGTATGCTGGGTTTTTGCATCCTCTTCGTAAGAGAAGTGCACACAGCTTACGCCCCACGACAGCTTAAAGGTATCGCGGAGCATAGCAATCAGATCCCATTTGGCCTCCATATGGAGCCGTGCCAGGGCCTCCAGAATTGCGGGCAACTGCCCCGGGTTTCTCGCGATCGGCACGATGGTAGGGCCCCCACCATCGACGGCACCGTTGGTGACCAGTCCCACGGCAAAACCCCGCTGATCCAATCGAACGGCCAAAGATGCTACCACCTCGAGGGTGTGTTCAAAGCCCTCTTCTGCGTTATTCTTTGCGAAGTGGCTAACCTCCACAGCCAATAAGACCTTCTCTTGCTCCGAGGGCTCGAAGACCTTTTCCTGAAGCCTGTTGTGGCGTGCACTCGCCTTCCAATGAATGTATCTGGCTGGCCGCCACTGTTGGTAATCCCTGGTTCCGAGTATATACACGGGATCTTGCACAGGGCTTTTGGACCCGGGAACACCAAACAAATCACGCCTTGGCAGGGAAATGGGCCTCAACGGAACGAGCCGGGGGTACACGATCACGTGAAGTGATTCGTGCTCCTCCCGTTGCCGGGGGAAAAAGCCAAAGATATCAGCTGCCTTAATGTAAGGCGGCCCTACCCGATGCACACCTCGCCGCTGCGCTACTAAGTCCCACTCGAACCGTGCCTTCTGATACCACAACAGGCCGCTTTCCTCCGTGAATGCCGCTTCATCGGAACCAGGATGCAAAGGGCTGGCTACAGGCACCGTCATCTGGAGCCAAACGGGGAGGAACTTGGCGTTTTCCACCCTGACCGTTAATGAGAGCCTCTCGCCTGGGAACACCTTATCCCGGTCAACTGCCGAGTAGCATCGTATCCCGGAGAGCCCGTATCTGCTCCACAGCCGTGCTCCAGTCACTACGCCCAGAATGAGGATGGCGAAAATGGTGAGATCCCTCTGGCCATGCAGCAAGGCGATGAAGAGAAGCACTCCCACAAAGAAAACGATGAGGGGGACAATGAAGATGCTCGATACCCTGTACTCCTGTGGTTCCATACGAGCTACCTTACTCGGTGGGAGCAGGCACCGGGATCCGGGCTATAATCTCCTCCAGAAAGCGCTCAGCCGTGCCGCCCCGCAGGCGCTCTTCCTCGGTGAGGATCAATCGGTGGGCAAGCACAGGGCGAGCCAAATGCTTGATATCATCCGGCAGCACATAGTCGCGCCCGCGCAAAAATGCCAGGGCTTGACCGGTGCGCATTAACCCGAGAGATCCCCGGGGGCTTGCCCCGTAACGTATAGACTCATTGTTGCGGGTAGCCCGCACGATATCGGCGATGTATTCCCGCACCGGGCGAGAGATGCGAATCCTTTTTCGCGCGTGCTGAAGGTCGGCAATCTGCGTGGGATTCGCGACGGCCTCGAGCTCAAGCAGGGGGCTCTCCTCTTGAAAGCGCTCCAGTATCGAAATCTCTTCGTTTCTCTCCGGATACCCTATACGTATTTTCAGGAGAAAGCGGTCCAGCTGTGCCTCCGGTAAAGGGAACGTTCCCTCCAATTCTATGGGGTTCTGTGTTGCCATGACAAAAAAGGGATGGGGCAGGGGAAATGTTTGACCATCCACGGTTACCTGGCGCTCCTCCATGCTCTCCAGAAGACTGGCTTGGGTGCGGGGAATTGTGCGGTTAATCTCATCGGCCAGAAGAATATGAGCGATAACAGGCCCCGGTTGAAAGGCAAATTTACCTGTTTGCTGATTATACACGTTAAAACCGGTAATATCAGCGGGCAAGAGGTCCGGCGTAAATTGGACTCTCTTGAATGACCCGCCGATACTTCTGGCCAGGGATTTGGCCATCAAGGTCTTTCCTAACCCCGGAACATCCTCCAACAAGACGTGACCATCTCCCAGAAGGGCCACCATTAACAGCTCAATGGTATCCCGTTTGCCCACAATCACCCGCGAAACGTTGTCAATGATCTTTTTGCACAAATTGGATTCCAAACCGCTCCCTCCGTATTAGGTGACCTAAGGCTTTGGAAAATTCTTTCCTGCATGCCTAATACCATCAGAATGCGTTCTTGTAAAGAAATGCTCTCTCACTCCAATGTCTTTTCAAAACCAAGCCTTTCTTGATAGGAGAACCCTGCTATATCTCTTGGCAAGGGCTCGGGCCCCAATAAGGATAACGCAGCCTGGTTGGGGGGCAATAGCGCACTGAAGCCGTATATCGCCCAAAATGCTTGACAAGTCTCCGGCTGCTATTTACAGTGATCTCTTCTGAGGCAGTCAATCATCTTTGCTGAGGCGGATTCTGTGAAGATCAAGGTCATTATTCCTGTGAGTACCGGCAAGTGGGATGAGAACGTGCAGGCCGACTACGAACGTGTCAAAGAGCCTGAAACGGTCATTGAAGCCGTCCATCTGAAACACGGGCCTGAGGCGATCCAATCCGAATACAACGAGGCCGCTGCCGCCGGCCACGTGCTTAAAGAGGTCGGCAAATCCGGCCGCGGCGAATACGACGCCATCATCATCTACTGTTTCTCAGACCCCGGCCTTTTGGGGGCAAGGGAGATTTCAACCATTCCTGTTTTGGGCATCGGGGAGTCGTCTCAGCTCTTTGCCATGGGCCTGGCGGACCGGTGCGGCATCATCACCACCTTGCAGCAATCGGTGGCCCGGATCAGGCGCAAGCTACAGGGGAGGGGATTTGCAACCCGATTTGTCTCGGTCCGTCCGCTGGATATCCCGGTGCTCGAATACGATCAAAAGGAAAAGGTGACCGAGCGGGCCCTTGAGGTGGCCAGAATTATGGTGGAAGAGGACGGCGCAGAGGCCTTGATCCTGGGGTGTGGGTCTCTTTTCGGCATCAGGGAGGAAATACAAGAGGAGATGGCCGTCCCGGTCGTGGAGCCGGGGATTGTGACTTTGAAGCACGCTGAGATGCTGGTGAGCCTGGGCCTTTCCCACAGCAAGCGGTCATACATGACGCCCTTGCCGGTTGCGGAGCATTAGGGGATTGGTATCTCTCGCGCGCCTGCACCACAAGGCGGGGCTCCCCTTCGACCCTTCGACAAGCTCAGGGCTAGGGTCGCTCGAGGCACGGAGTTCACGGAGCTGCCTCTTTGGTGCCTACTGAAGCAGATTAAGTATACAAGTTTGAGATTGCCGGTGTCTTGCCTAAGATAGACGATCTCTTAGTTATGGCAGTTTGATACTACCTGGATCTGGAAGAAGCTACATGAATAAGGGTTTGGATTAAGAAGCCTAGGAGGAGGAGATGGATATAGCAATTGGAACGGAGGTGAGGGACGAATACTTGAGCTGGGAGGTTGAGGCCGGTGCCCGGAAACTGGTGGAGAATATCATGCTCACCAAGGAGGGCGAAAACGTAGTGATCTCGGCCGATACATCGAGCGACATGAGGGTGGTGCAGGCCACGGCCCGAGCTGTGTATGCCGCCGGCGCCATGCCGATTGTGGTGCTCCACCCCACCCTGAAGGAGGCCTTTACTGAGGCGCCGGCTCCCCTGGCAGGGGCCGTTGAGAAGGCGGACGTGTGGATCGAGTTCGCGGTGAACATGGTTTTTCTAAGCAGCGCGTGGCGGGCGGCCCTGGACCAGGGGGCCAGGTATATCTGCCTCACCGGAATGGACGTCACCATGCTCGTCAACACGATACACCGCGTGCGCTACGATAAGCTTCTGGCCCTGGGTGATCTCTTGCGCGACACGGTGCAGGCGGCGGACAAGGTGGAGGTATACAGCCCCGGCGGGACCGAGCTCATCGCCTTTAACCAGGGCAGAAAGGCACGGCAGTCCGGAAAACTTGCCGACACCAAAGGGGAGGCCATTATGCTCGGAGGCCAGGTCTCCTGGTGTCCCATGGAGGAGACCATCAACGGCAAGCTGGTGTTCGATGCTGCCCTGTTTCCTCCTGCACAGCTCGGAAAACTCACCGAAAAGGTTGAACTTACCTTGAAGGAGGGCGTGGTAACGGAGGTAACGGGGGGAGGTGAGGCCAAGATCTTCGAGCGGTGGCTTGCCAGCTTCAACGACCCAAACATGTACCGCCTGGCCCACTACTCGCTCGGGTTCAACCCCGGCGTGACCAAGGCCTCGGGCCGGATCGTGGAAGACGAGCGGATCTTCGGGATCGTGGAGATGGGCATCGGAAGCCAGGGACCCCAGATACGGGGCAAAACCTGGACGGCAGCGGCCCACACCGACGGGGTGGTGATGAACCCGACCATTGTGCTTGACGGTGTTGACCTGGAAAAAGGCGGCGTGTACCAGCTCGAGAGCGCACGGGAAGCATGCCGGGAGCTCGGCGTGCCCGGCTATTAAGCAAAGAGGGTTTCGGTTAACTAAAAAAGGAGGTTTAGTATGAAAGGAACAAAGCGATGGTGTGTATTTTTGTGTGCCCTGTCCCTTATCTGGGCCGCAGGGCTTGGCACCGCCGGTGCAGCTGCAGATACCCTGCGGGTGGCTTTTGTCACTGACGCACGGACTATGGACCCGGGCACTGCAACGCGGGATTATACGGGTTATGCCTCCATTGGGGCTATCTATGATTTCTTGGTCCAGTATGAGCGCATCCCCAACCCCGACGGCACCATAAAGGTTGATACCACCAAGATAGTGCCCATGCTGGCCGAGCGGTGGGAGCACAACCCCGACATGTCTGAGTGGACCTTCTACCTCAGAAAGGACGCCAAGTTCCATAGCGGCCGCCCGGTGAACGCCCAGGCGGTGAAGTACACCTTTGCCCGGTACCGGACGATGAAATCGGCGGCCAGCACGGTGCTGTGGCTGGCCAAGGTAACCGCGGACGGGATGGAGGTAGTCGACGACTACACCCTCAAGTGCAAGCTTGAAGGCCCAAATCCGCTGCTCTTGGATTACCTCCAGATGCTCAACCTGGGCATTCAGGACCCTGAGGCCATCGAGGCCCACGGCGGCGTGGTTGAAGGGAAGCCCAACGAGTGGGTGGCCAAAAACGACGTGGGCTCGGGTCCCTTTAAGCTGGTCTCGTGGAAGCCCGGTGTTGAGATCATATTCGAACGGAATGAGCAGTACTGGGGCCCCAAGCCAAAGACCAAGCGCGTTGTCTACAAGATCATCCCCGAGGAGTCCACGAGGGCTATGCTGCTTGAGAAGGAACAGATCGACATCATGTGGTGGATTCCCTCAAAGGACTATGCAATGCTCAACGCCAAGAAAAACCTCAAGGTCATCGGCCGCCCGACCATCAAGGTCAACTACATCGACATGAACCGGAGCAAGCCGCCCTTCGACAATCAGCTCGTTCGGAAAGCCCTGGCTTACTCGTTTCCCTATGACGCCGTGATCAAGGACGTGCTGTACGGAAGGGCCATTCAGATGACAAGCCCGGCATCGGAGGGCAGCCCCAGTTACACCGGCGAGCACTTCGCCTACAAACAAGACCTCGCCAAGGCGAAGCAGCTGTTAAAAGAGGCAGGCTACGGCGAGGGGCTCTCGTTCTCCTTCCTGTTGGGCGAGGGCAGAATTGCCAACAACAAGGAGGTGGCGGTTACCTGGCAGGCCGAACTGAAGAAGATCGGTGTGAATATGGACATCCAGGTGCTTCCCCAGGCGGTGTTCCTGGAGAAGCTCAAAGGCAAGCAGGTGCCTATCTTCATGGTCGCCTGGACCTCGTTTGTCACCGACCCGTGGTACCAATTCATGTTTCTGCTTGGCTCAAAGAGCTTCTGCAACTATGCGGAAATCAACGACCCCCAGCTCGATGCGTGGATTAACGAGGCTGTGCCCATGGTACGCAAGGAGGATCGCTACGCCCTGTCACGGAAGGTGCAAAAGTACGTCTCGGAGAATGACCTGTGGATCTACATGTTCCAGCCCATTGCCGACACGGCCATGAACAAGGACGTCATGGGGTTCTGCCATAATCCTGACGATCAGTTCCACGTGAGGACGGTGTACAAGAAGTAGCAGAACATTTGCGGCGGCCGGGGAGTCGGGATGAGCGCTTCCCGGCCTTTTTTTAGGCGCAACCAGGGCTTGCGCCGGCCGTGCATTATGTTTTCAATAAACGGTGTTGCAGGGTACATGGATCTCTGGCGATATTTTTTGCGGCGCATTATTTTGACTATCCCCATGGTGCTTGGGGCTCTTGTGATCATGTTTATCGTCACCCGGATCCTGCCCGGCGACCCGGTGATGATGATCCTGGGGCCGGCCCATGCATCACCTGAAAACATCGCAAGCATGCGCAAGCTCATGGGCCTGGATCACTCGGTGCCTGTTCAGTTCATAATCTATCTGGGACAGCTTTTGAGGGGTGATCTGGGATTCTCGTATCACGCGGGCAACCCGGTGAGCCAGGAGCTGCTCTCCAGGTTCCCGGCCACCTTCGAGCTCACCACCTTTGCCTTCATCATCATGGTTGTGTTCAGCCTCCCCATGGGGGTGGTTTCGGGGTATTACCGCAACAAGACCCCGGATAATGCAATCAGCGTGTTCACCGTGATGGGGATCTCCATGCCCACCTTCTGGCTTGGACTGCTCCTCATCTACATATTCTTTTACAAGCTCGGGCTTGCGCCGCCGCCTATGGGCCGCCTGTCGGCCGAGGTGGAGTACCCGGCCACGGTCACCGGGCTTCTTCTGATCGACACCCTCGTGGCCGGGGATTTCCAGGCCTTCTTGAGCGCGCTGCACCAGCTCATTCTACCCGGGGTGACCCTGGCGTTTTTTAATATGGCCATCATCGTCAGAACGTTGAAGGCAGACCTGATCGAGACCCTGGAAGAGGACTATATCCGCACGGCAAAGGCCATGGGGATCGGTATACGGAAGATATTGTTCAGGCATGCCTTTAGAAACGCGCTGCTCCCGACCGTGACTATGCTGGGGGCCATCTACGGCTCGTTGCTCGGCGGTGCCGTGTTGACCGAAGTGGTATTTTCATGGCCGGGGGTGGGGTTATATGCGGTGCAGTCAATCACGTATCTGGACTATGCGGGGCTTCAGGGTTTTATTATCTTCTATGTCGTGATCTTTGCGATCGTTAACCTGCTGGTCGATCTATCCTACCGGTGGATCGACCCGAGGGTACGGCTGGATTGAGGGAGATGGAAGCGGGGCAAACAACACGAGTTGACACGAATTCCCTGCGCTACAAGTTCAAGCTCTTCGTCAAGAACAAGCTTGCACTGGTGGGGCTGATTGTGCTCGCGGTGGTCTTCGTGCTGGTGGCCTTTGGGCCGATGCTCTCTCCCTACGACGCATTCAACACGGATTTTGCCGTGAAGCTTCAATCACCATCCTCGTCCCACCTTTTAGGGACCGACAACTACGGGAGGGATGTGCTGAGCCGCATCTTCGGTGGGGCCCGCTATACGCTGCTTGCAGCGGTGGTGTCGGTGGTGATCGGGCTTGTGCTGGGGGCGCCCTTGGGAGTGATCTCCGGGTATTTTGGGGGCAAAGTTGATCTGATCAGCATGCGCGGGGTGGATATCCTGCTCTCGTTTCCGCCCTTGATCCTGGCCATGGCCATTGTCTCGGGGCTGGGGCCTTCGCTTCTCAACGCCGCAGTTGCTATTGGAATATCGTACATACCCATCTTCGCTCGCGTGGCCAGGAGCCGGGCCGTGCAGGTAAAACGTATGGATTATGTCCAGTCGGCCATCGCCCTGGGCTCATCGAGGGCTCGCATCATCCTGACCGATGTGCTTCCCAATTCCATGACCCCCTTGATCGTGCAGACCACAATCTATACGGGATATGGAATTTTGTGGGTGGCCGCCCTGAGCTTTATCGGGCTCGGGGCCAAGCTTCCCACGCCGGAGTGGGGACTCATGATCTCTGAAGGGCGACAGTACATCATAACCGGCGAGTGGTGGATGACCGTGTTTCCGGGCCTGTTTATCATGCTCGGGGTAATCGGCTTTACCCTGATCGGCGACGGCATCCGTGAGGTGATCAACCCCAGGCTGAGGCTCAAATAGACACCAGTGCAAAATGAGTTGCTATGACCGAAGCGCTGCTTGAGATTCGCAACCTTCACACGTACTTCCGAACCGATGAGGGCCTTGCCAAGGCGGTCAACGGGGTGGACCTGATCGTGCCAAAAGGACAGACCCTCGGCCTGGTGGGCGAGTCGGGGTGCGGCAAGAGCGTGACCGCCCTTTCCATCATGCGGCTCATACCCGATCCGCCCGGCAGGATCGTGGGAGGGGAGATCATATTCGAGGGCCGGGATCTCCTCAAGCTCACCGAGCCAGAGATGCGCATGGTCCGCGGCAACACCATATCCATGATCTTCCAGGAGCCCATGACCGCCTTGAACCCGGTGTACAAGATCGGCTCCCAGATGGCCGAGGTCATCCAGCTTCACCAGAAGGTGGGCAAGGCGGGGGCAATGGACCGGGCGTTGGAGATGCTCAACAAGGTGGGCATCGCCGACCCGGAGCGGCGGTTGGATGAATACCCGCACGAGATCAGCGGCGGTATGCGCCAGCGGGTGCTCATCGCCATGGCCCTGTCGAGCCATCCCAAGCTGGTTATCGCCGATGAGCCTACCACGGCTTTGGACGTGACCATCCAGGCACAGATCTTGGATCTGATCAATGCGCTCAAGGATGAGATGGGCACCTCAAACCTGCTGATCACCCACGACCTTGGGGTGATCTTCGAGATGGCCCAATGGGTGGCCGTGATGTATGCGGGAAAGGTGGTCGAGTACGCCTCGGTGGACGATCTCTTTGGCAGGCCCTTGCATCCCTATACCGGGGGCCTCGTGGAGTCGATTCTTCACATCGACCAGGCGGTTTCCCCGGACAAGATGCTCAAGACCATCCCCGGGATGGTGCCGAGCCTGTTTGAGGTGCTTGAGGGCTGTTCGTTTCAGGACCGGTGTAACCATGCCTTTGACCGGTGCCGGAGCGAAGAACCCCACCTTGTTGATGTAAACTCGGGACACCTCGTGAGGTGTTGGCTTCATGAATAACCACGACCTGCTCACGCTCGAAGGGATAAAGAAGCATTTTGTCATGGGAGGGGGATTCCTGCACGGGGAGCCCTCCTTTTTGAGGGCGGTTGACGGGGTTGATTTGGGGATCAAGCGGGGCGAGACCTTTGGCCTTGTGGGCGAGTCGGGGTGCGGCAAAACAACACTGGGCCGGTGTATCCTGAGGCTCGAGGAGCCCACAGAAGGGAGGGTGCTCTTTGAGGGCCGGGACATCATGGGTTACGGGCGCCGTGAGCTCCGCATGCTCAGACGGGATATGCAGATCATCTTTCAGGACCCCTACTCATCTCTCAACCCGCGCAAAAAGGTACGCCGCATTATCGGTGAGGCCTTTGCGGTGCACAAAATGCTCACCAAAGGAGAGCGCCGCGACCGGGTTGAGGAGCTGGCGAATCTGGTGGGGATGCGGCCCGAGCAGATCGATCGCTTTCCCCATGAGTTTTCGGGAGGGCAGCGCCAGCGCATCTGTGTGGCCAGGGCCCTGGCGCTGAACCCCAAGCTCATCATCGCCGATGAGCCGGTGTCTGCGTTAGATGTGTCGATTCAGGCCCAGATTCTGAACCTCCTGGTCGAGCTCCAGGGCAGGTTTTCGCTTACCTATCTTTTTATCTCCCACGACCTGAGCGTGGTGCGGCACATATGCGACCGGGTGGCCGTGATGTACCTGGGGCGTATCGTTGAACTCACCGACTCGGCAAAGCTCTTTGCCCGGCCGCTTCACGCCTACACCCAGGCCCTGCTCTCGGCGGTGCCTGCCACAAACCCCCACAAGAAGGGCACCCGCATCCACCTTGAGGGAGAGGTTCCCAGCCAGATCAATCCGCCGAAAGGGTGCGCGTTTCACCCTCGGTGCATGAGAAGGGGTGAGATCTGCGCCCGGGAGGTGCCCGCTCTGGTGGAGGTCGAGCCGGGGCATTTCGTAGCCTGCCACGAGCCGCAAGCCCAATCCTTCTTGTCGTGAATTAACTTGCCCGAGGTAATCTATCCCAAAATCAGTCACACTGATTCTTCGGTTGACATGGGTCATTCCCTTAAGGCGATATCGATTGGCTTAAGCGGAGGGGTCTTATCTTTGAGGTTTCGGAAGCCACTGTCTGAATTTCATTGCTTGCAAGAAGTGAAACCTCAAAGCTAAGATCACGGCAGAGTTTAGTGGAATTTCTTTTGAGATATCGCCTTTCGGAAACAACCCATGTCTCTGCCGAGATTTGCCGCCTTGATTTCCCGGGGCCTTAAATGCTCAGGAAGTGCGTGTAGCTCGGATGCTCGGCCTGTACTAGCCTTCCTCCTTTGCCTTTCGCACGACCACTTCAGCCAGGATCTGGGCCGAGTCGTAGAGTTTCGCCTCGGGCTCGAGGGTGTCGGAAATGAGGGAAAGCTCGGTGCAGGCGATGATTAATGCCTCGGCCTGTCTTTCGATCATGTCGCCTGCCGCAGACCGCAAGATGCTCTTCTCTCTGGTGCCATATCTGCCCGTCTTGATGGTGCGAATGGCAGTCATGATTCTGTCCTGGAGCTCATTCTGCGGGCAGATAAGCGCAACGCCTCTTTCGCCAAACCGCTTCATGTACAGGCCCGTCTGGAGCACCGCATTAGAGGCAAGAAGCCCCGTTGTCTTGATTGCGGGGTTTTCCCGAAGGACGGCCTCAACGGTCAGCTCGATCATATCGATCACTGGAATGGACACAGCGGAGCGGATATCGTTGAGGTAGTAGTGGGCGGTGTTGCACGGGATGACCAAGAAGTCGGCCCCATAGTCCTCGAGCTTTCGGGCCATCTCGACCAGAGCTGGCGCTGGGCTTTCGCCGATGCCCTCTATGATGGCCTTTATGCGAGAGGGGACCTTGGGGTTGTTGTCAACGATCATCCTGATATGGTCGATGTCGTCTTGTGCAGGCGTGGCCTGAATAACCCGCCTCATCAAATCAACAGTCGCCTCCGGGCCCATCCCCCCAATCACGCCGACGATTTTATCTGCCATGTGAGCGTCCTCCGCTGGCTTTTACACGGCATAGATTTACTATGCCGCACATGGTGATCTCAAAAAAGATGAGCTACTGGTTGAGAAGATAGTCCTGATACACATACAGGGCAGGGGAGCCGCCCGTGTGTACGAAGAGCACGGTGTCGTCCTTGTTAAAAAAGCCCTTTCTCACCAGGTCGATCAATCCGGCCATGGTCTTTCCGGTGTAAACGGGATCGAGCAAAATCCCCTCGGTTCTCGCGAGCATTCTAACCGCCTCGGCCATTCCCGGGGTCGGCAGGGAGTAGCCCGGCCCCACGTATTCATCGAAGCACGTAACTGCTTCCCGGGGTATTTCAAAATTCAGGCCCACGTGCCGGGAGGTCCTCTTAACGAGCCCATACACGAGCTCCTCCTGGTCTTGCTTTGTGCGGCTCACATTGATCCCCAGCACGGGAACGTTCATGTTGCATCCGTAGAAGCCGGTGACCAGGCCCGCATGGGTTCCCGCGCTTCCGCTCGCGCACACCAGGTAATCGATGCTAATGCCCTGTTCGAAGGTTTGCGTCATGATCTCCTGGGCGCAGGCCACATACCCCGTGGCACCGATGGGGTTGGAGCCGCCGCCGGGAATGACATAGGCCTTGCGGCCCTCCGCTTTTACCTCATCGGCAGCCTCGTCCATCGCCTTCATCATGTCCAAGCCGCCGGAAACCACTGTTACCGTTTCCACGCCCATCAGGTTGAACAGGAAATTGTTCCCGCTTGCTTCAGGATCATAGGTTCCGGGAACGCGTTCTTCCAGGACGAGCCTGCAGTCAAGCCCCTCCTTGACTGCAGCGGCGAGGGTAAGCCGGCAGTGGTTGGATTGAACGGCGCCGCAGGTAATCAGTGTGTCTGCCCCCTGGGCGAGGGCATCGGCGACCAGGAATTCCAGCTTCCGGGTCTTGTTTCCGCCGCCTGCGAGGCCGAGCAGGTCGTCCCGTTTGATATAGATGTCCGGTCCGCCGAGTGCGTCTGTGAGCCGGGGTGCCTTCTCCATGGGGGTCTCACCGGGTGTGTACCGTCTTCTGGGGAATTGTGCCAGGTTCATAGATCTCCTCCTTGCTTGGATAGTGACCAATTGCCAAACATCATACGATAATGGTCAAAACGGAAACTGCACCTCTTCAGCGGCTATGAGAGAAGGGCAGCGCGGTGGATTTCAAAGGAAAACACTATACCTTAGTCACCGGAAAATGCTAGTCAAAAGGCAGTAGTTGCAGAATGGAAATTACGAATAGGTGTATTTGGAGGGGTTTGCGCAGGGTTCGGTAAGGTTTCAATGGTTTGGCACAAGAAAAGGGCACCGCCATTCGCTCTGTAAGCTCGGGTAGTGCCCCTTGAAGTCATGATATTACGATTCCTTTTTGGCCTTCGTCCTTTTCTTCGAATTGCCTGCCTTAACCTCTATCTTCTTCGGCTCGACCGGCTCGACCTTTGGAAGGCTCAGCTTGAAAACGCCGTCTTTGTAAGTCGCATCGAGCTTACCGGCATCGATCTTTTCGGGAATTCGGAAGCTCCGCTCGAACGAGCCGTAGTGTCTCTCGACGCGATGGTAGTGCTCGTTCTTCTCTTCGTTTTCCTGTTTCTTTTCACCCTTGATGGTAAGGATGCCATCGGTAAGGGTTACATCCAGATCCTTTGCGTCAACTCCCGGAATCTCACCGGTAATAACGTATTCCTTTTCGTTTTCCGCAACATCAATTGCAGGCATCATGGCCTTGTCTTCATTGAACATATCGGAAATCCAATTGTCATCGAAGAACGTATCGAACATCCGCATCGTCGGCCAAATGGACATCATGTCCCGTGTGCGCGGAATCAATTCATATCTGCTTGCCATAATTAATACCCCCTTCCTTGTGCTTCTGAGTTTAGATAAATAGTAATCATTATCGCTTTTTAATCAAGGGGAGAGACATCATTTTTGAGTCACAAATACTATTCAATCACAGATTATCCAAGCGCAAAGGCACCACGCCGCTGCTCCTCTCTCCCAGGCAAATGCTGGCACCACATTTTAATGCAGGCTGCATAAGCGAAATCCATATGGGGTAAGAGTTCCCTTAAAAAATATGGCCGACAAAAAGGGGCAGGGTGTCTCAGAAGGCGGCCTGTTAATACCCGCTCAGTCTATATGTGTTTCTATGCTTTTTGAAAAAAAGAAAAGCCGAAAAAGCTATTACTACAGGAACTAACCTAAACAAAATTGCTCTGTTGTAAGTGCGGATAGTGGCAAGCAGCAGCAACCCTTTGACATTGAGATCTAACCCCAACATCTTACAGGCCTGCCATATCTTCTGCGAGGCCATAATCACTGATCGCGGTGTGATTCTGAAAACCAATCTTCTTGACTTCGAAGACGTTTCGTTGTTTTATTAAATCATGGATCTTCGCTGGTCACTTAACCTCTATTTGAGGTTGCTCTCATGGAGATACATCTTAGAATGTGCCTACCTCGCTCCCAGCAAGACGTTGCTCTGTTGGGAGCCTAACATTCAAGCGTAAAAGGATATTGGGATATCTCCTTGACTCAACTAACCACAAGATATAGTATCCCAGGGCATGGAGGAGTATCCCAAGACCCTGGAAGAACTTGAGCATCAGTTTGGAACCGAGGCGGCATGCGTTCAGTATTTGTATGCCTTGCGGTGGCCTAATGGGTTTGCATGCCCGCGATGCGGGGCTGGGAAGGCGTGGTTCACCGGCAGAGGACTTTGTAAATGTGCAGCCGCGTATCAGGTTTCGGTAAAGGCTGGAACGATCTTTGAGAGATCCCGACTGCCCTTGACCATGTACTTTCGCGCGATCTGGTGGGTGACCAGCCAAAAGAATGGCGCCAGTGCGAAGGGGTTGCAGCGGATTTTGGGGTTGGGTAGTTATGAGACGGCGTGGACGTGGCTGCACAAGTTGCGGCGTGCGATGGTGCGGCCCGGACGAGATCGACTCGCGGGCATCGTTGAAGTTGATGAAACCTACATTGGCGGTGAGAAGCCTGGGAAACGCGGTCGTGGGGCTGAAGGGAAGGCATTGGTTGTGATAGCGGCGCAGGTAAAGGACAAGCACATTGACCGTATTCGGTTGCATCGGGTAGCGGATGCTTCTGCCGACAGCCTGGAGCCAGTCGTTCAATAGGCGGTGGTACCGGGCAGTATCGTGCGCACCGATGGATGGAATGGATACAATCGTTTGAAAGCGCTTGGCTATGTTCATGAAGCGGTGCGGAAGAATGCGGATGTGGGAGACAATCTTTTGCCACGCTGCAACAGAGTAGCCGCGCTGCTGAAGCGATGGTTGATGGGTACTCATCAGGGAGCAGTCAGCCATGATCATCTTGACTATTACCTCGACGAATATACGTTCAGGTTCAACCGCCGCACCTCTCGCTACCGCGGTAAACTGTTTTACCGGCTTATTCAGCAAGCGGTGGTTATTGACCCAGTGCGATACTCAGATATCGTCAAGCACACGAGGGGGCAACAGCCCAAAACACAACATATAGGGGTTGGTTGAGTTAAGGGGATATCCCAAATGTAAACTTTAAAGGGATTGTCCTGACTAGCCAAGCAGTAATACCTCATATGGCCAAATCAGGGGGGGGATCAATTGTGCATGATGCATCAAATGCGGGAATAGTCGGCAGGCCGTGGCAGGCTGTATACGGAGCATCCAAAGCTGCTGTAATATCACTTACGAAATCCATGGCACTTTCACTCGCGAGCCAAAAAATTAGAGTTAACTGTGTGTGCCCTGGATCGATCGATACTCCCATGCTTCGCAACGCACTCAGCAAAGGTGGAAATTTTGAAGAAAATTGGCGGCGAACGGAGATGGTCACTCCACTCGGACGGATCGGAGATCCTGAGGATATAGCTTATGCCACTCTATTCCTTGCATGTGACGAGTCCAAATTCATAACGGGTGTAAGTTTGCCTGTAGATGGAGGGAGGACAGCGGGTATCCCGGAGACCTTTCATGTCGGAATGGATACAAGCAAGTGAAAGAGGCCTTTGAGCGCAATTTGTTGACCTTGGTCTTGCTAGTCGTCGAGTAGTCGTCATCGTCCATTCAAGTTTGAATTTGGATGGACCTTGAAATCGATGCGGGCCAGGCCTACTTAAGTTAGAGAGAGGCAAATGCTACATCTGCTCAGTAATTGGGAAAACGTTGAGCAGGAGTTGGGTTACTCCCTGCGTGAGCACTTTTTAATGGCAGTTCGTTCATTTGATAACCCAAAAGCTGCCACACCTCTAATATTGAAAAATGGCAGAGAGACTAAGCTGTTTTTACCTGAGGTGGAAAGAGGTAATCTCGAGATGCTCCGCCTTCCTCCTGGTTTGCAAGTTGTCTTTATGCGTCCATACTTCACCTTTGATCCTGATCGTAATGATATGGTGTACCGTGATCTATTACATGCTGTCCAGGATAACTTCGATGGAGAGCAAGAGATCTCGATCGATGGGAGTCTACCGGTTGGAATAGAATCTCAATTAGCCTCGCATTTTCGCATTTCCACTGTGGGGTTTCCTGATATTCTTGATGTCTCTGTCCGGACAGTTCCCCGAGAATGGGTTTCCAGTCGTTTGAGGGCCGGAATTGAAGATGCAAGGCCCGTATCATCCATGCTCTTAAATACTTCTGTTAACCAAACCGAAATTGAAAGGTATTTGGAGCCTCAGGTAGATAGGAGATTTTCATTACTCGATTATTCGTTAAACCAACACGGCCTATCCTCTATCATTGTTACTTCGCGGTTAAATATGCAGGAGATAGGTGGGGTTCCGCTAATGGCATTTCCCCGCCCACTAGCGGTCGTCTATAACCAGGGTAACCCCTCGATATCTGTAATAGAACGCTGGAGTGGCAAAACAGGCGAAAGATTTCGCTCTTTGCGAATTGCGATAAACCAATTATTAGCCAAGGGAACCGTAGGCATTGAAGCGGAAGATCTTGATGTCAGACTATATCGTTCCTCCGGTCTTCTAGAGCGGGACACGTACCCGGCGGATACAATTTTAAGGAAGTGGAGGGACGAAATAGCGATTCAAGATCTACCCTATTACGTTATCTCAACCCGAACGTCTCTATTTGCAACTGAAAAGGCGCTAGCCTTTGCAGCTGAAAAAGTTAAGGCGAGGCAGCAGGCAACCGAACTCGACGTGTATGGAGTGTATTTCAAAGGGCTTAATGACTTTATCCTTTCAACGGGACTTCCAATTCGAGCAAGGCCCCTGATGACCAATATGCATACTGGAGCACGGACTTTATATCCATCAAACCCTGCATGTTACTCCCTGACTGCAAACGCAAATACCTTGAAGATAGATGCTGGATGCTTCCTGGAAGACGAGGAGGGGTATATGCTGGGTTGTTCCGATGTAGCTAGGACACTGGCATTCAATAGCGAGGGGAAGGAAGTTTATAAAATGCTAAGAGAGACAGCACGCTACTCACTTGTCCCAGCCGCTCAAGCAGGGGGCACCGGCGAGAGAGTTTTCCTGACTGGCGTCAATACCCTCTCTGATCGTTGCAAAAGACTAAACAGTCATCAACTCGAACCCACATTACCTTCATTGGAAGAAAATTATGATCGAGATGTCGGTCACCTTCTCGGCAAGAACAACCTATCAAGCTTGCGATTCATTAGAGGAGAACGTGGGAAGCTGGTTGAGGGTATGATAGCCTGCTGTGAAATTCACTGGCCGATAAAGGGCCATTGTCTGGCTTACGAGGATACCTGTCTGGTCACCCCAAAGGGAGGATTGAACCTAACCTGTGATGGTGACGAAGAATGCACATTTCATTCCATTGCTTAAACGGCAGC
>Ga0307378_10001113_pt1 | contig 44426 bp, 90 predicted proteins | sample UN1MG_FD_202238 | JGI IMG/M metagenome (GOLD analysis project Ga0307378, IMG submission 202238) | Soil microbial communities from Risofladan, Vaasa, Finland - UN-1 | ecosystem: Environmental > Terrestrial > Soil > Coastal area > Acid sulfate soil | place: Finland: Risofladan, Vaasa | collected... | reverse complement strand
ACCATCCCCGGGACGATAGCATATCATTCGATAGAGTGGATTCATCTAAGGGGTACACCAGAGATAATGTTATCATCATATCTAACCGTGCAAACAAACTAAAATCTGATGCCACATTAAAAGAAATGGAGGCACTTGTTAATTTCTATAAGCCATTATGATTATAAAACCACACAACATAATTTTTATACATATATCCAAAACGGGTGGTAGCTCCATCCGCGAACTAATAGTTGAACACTTCAAGCATAACTATAGTGACATTATGGGGATGCATTATTCCTTAGCAAATGTGCAAGATAAACTTCCAAGTTTGGATTTAAATTCATTTAAAGTCCTAGCCGTTAAGAGGAACACGTGGGAGAAATGGGCATCATGGTACGTGCAGGCTTGTGTTAAACACGGCTGGGAGCACCCATACACTAAGGATGGATATAATAAATATTTCAATAGGAGAGTACTTGGTGGATATCTAGATTACTTCAGACTCAAAGATGGTACTTTATTTAACAATGTACATACACTAGATTTTGATAATCTCGATGCTGGGGTAATCGAATTCTTCCAATCCGAGTTCAATATAACAGTCCCTAGAGTACCGAGGGTACGAGTTAAAAACGCCCCGGCATATGGATATCAACAAGAGATTATTAATGACCCGGTGTTTCAAGATATTATAGCAAACAAGTTTAGTGAAGAGATAGAACACTTTGGGTATACTATCCCCAAGTAATGTCAACATCCTTTTTCTGGGCGTAATCCAAAAGAGGCATTAACCTGTCAACATATCCCTGTATCTGTTCCTTCGACAGCCCCATGTCTATCATAGTGGCCCCCTTCTTAGGTTCAAGTCTGGTTATACCATCGGCGTCTTTAGATTTTCGCATAGTAGTTGATTGGCTTTTTTCGTAATCTCGGGTGTAAGCGTCGGCACTTCCCTTGGAATTTGAAAATTGAATAAGCCTTCGTCTAAGTGTGGGGATGTCTTTAGCTGGTATACTTCCGGAATAATCAAACTCTAATCCCAATATATCTAGCACAACACGGGCATTAGTATTGGCTACGTTTAACTCCGGGGCAGTAGACAACTGCTGTTCATACTCCTGTGTTCCATCACATGCTTGACATGGGCCCGCATCGAAACCGCCATCAAATATACGCTTGGCCACGGCCTCATGTCTACTGGTTCTCAGTTCAATGGCCTTGGTTATCTTATTAATTGAATCATCTACCCTAGTTTGAAAATCTTCCGGTTGCCCTTTATTTGCATTCTTAAACTCTGTTTGAAATTCTAATCGAGCCTTCAATCGCTTCAACAGCTCATCCCAACGTATTCGACTATCGGCAATTTCCTTATAGCTTGTAGGTTTCTTTCCACTATAATAATTACCCACCTTAGAGTGATATCCATCAATTCCATCATCACAGAAGGGGCATTTACCCATGCCATATTTGGATTCATCGGGAATCCAGAACGTAATAGATTCAAGTATAATAGATTCAGTTAATATATCAGAAAGTTTCATACTGTTATTTATAACAGTTGGGAATTTAGTGGTCTTTAAATGCTACCCTGTTCGGTGCACAATTAGGACAGCCATGCCCTTGGATAAGATTGTTCGGGTACGGCTCCCACTCATGCTCACACGTGTGGCACTTATGTAATACCCTCACTAGACTATGGGTATATTCCCCAATACATTCTATTTTAGGGTGTCTCTTTCTCAGTTTCTTGAGATATTCTTTTTTAAGAAACTCCGGGGTACGGTTGAATGGGGTGTGGCAACTAATACAATGACTTCGCCCATACAGGATAGAGCTTGGTCGTACACTCCACACAGTCAAGCATTTTGTACATCTATGTAAAAAACTTCGCTGCCCCTTGACATATGGTTCAATACACTCAATATTCATCCTTGTCTTGGCATACTTCTTATTGAGTCTCTCTACCCTACGTATGTTTTTACAATTAGGGCACTTAACATGTTTACCCAGTATGAGAACCGGCTTCGCATCCCATGTGTATGAACATCTCGTACAAGTATGGGAGGTTGGGGTGGTGGCTAAACTATATTCACCACTGCACTCCACCCCCAACTTACGGGCTTTCAGTATCCTCTGATATGATTTGGTATTGTACATTAGTTGAACTCCGTAGCATCTTTGTTCTTACGCAACAAGTAATCCTCACTTACACTCTTGAGGACAACACGCCCAAGTTCAGGGTCACTGCGTTCTACAATAGGGTTGATAACAATACCCTCCCTGATGTGTTCCTGATTCCCTGAGACGGTTTCCATACCATTAGTGTATTCTTCCATCACTTTTCTGGAAAACGGCCCATGATACAATATAGGCACTATCTCAGCCACCGTCTTAATACCCACCTGTGCATTCAGAATATTAATATCAGAGATCATGGCAAGCAGAGTCTTAGGGTTAAAATAAAAACAACCCCCTGTGCCCCGGCCATTGGGATCGCCAACATAGATGTCGAAGATTCTAAAGGTTGCCTTCTGCATCCCGTACTTTAAATCCTGTACCGGACCGAAAATTTCACCCAGAATGTAAACCTTATCACGACCTGTAATGTAAACCAACCTATCAAGGATTTCTTTACCGCCCTGTTTAAGAAAGTATCTTACGTACAGGTTCTTTTCGTTGTCAGCATCTAAAGTAAATGCCAACCCCCTATCACTCAAGCCTTTGGAAGTTACAATGTAATCACTACCATGCTTACCGAAGCAACACCAAGTACCATGTAACTTCTCAGTCATTACAACTTCTTCACCTCCTTTAAGAACATCCGGGTACCTCTTCACGTTCTGAATATCAAAGCGGATAGTCTTACCCATAGCGTTCCAGCACTTGCCGTTCATAGCAGTAGGGATATGTGGCTCCCACTTGGTAATACCAAGCAGTTCAGTTACATCGTCGCCCTTATGTACTTGAGGATTATGCATGTTACCATCTTTATCAGGCACAGTAATATGATAAGAGATGATCAAGCTGTGTACGTAAAACACAGGCATTACTAGCCCTTGACTCAACTGACCCCTAAGTTTTACGGGCTTCACGCGGTTTTTTTCCTTACCAGCAAGCCTACCTTCAAGACCAAGTTGTTCAATGAGCCACAGTGGTACAATGGCCTGTTCTGGAATATAAATACCCCAGTCACCTATTACGAAATCACCCTTGCGTACAACCGCTCGATAATCTCCAACCACTGCAAGTTCTAGGGCATCTGCATTTGGATGCTCTTCAATTTTTAATTCAACTACTTCTGCTTTAAATTCTGCCATGGTCATCTCCTGAAAATAGGATATTACACTAATGTGGAGTTAATGTCAAGCACAAAAAAGGGGCCGGAGCCCCTTTTATGCTTAACAACACAGCAACGAGGAGCTGTATAGTTACGGACCAGCTTCGTTGTTAACAACGGAGTTGTCTGGTTGCTCACTGTTGTCAGAGTTGTCGTCCACCTGACTGTTGTCTGAGTTATCAGAGTTGTCTGAGTTATCAGAGTTATCAATATCGTTGTCCTGATTTTCAGAATCAACCTTCTCAGTGCTATTTCCACCGACTATGTTATTACCGGCAACATTCTGTTCACCACTTACCAGATCACCTGTTACAGTATCACCAGAAGTTGTGGTTGTGGTTTCAGTGGTAGTAGCCACATCACCGCTAGTATCACCGCTAGTATCACCTGTTACATCACCAGAAGTGCTAGTAGTTACGTCAGCACTAGCATCACCGCTAGTGTTATGGCTACCCGTTATATTAGTGACAACTGTTTTAGCGGCTAAGGCATCAACTATACTATCACCAACCCATGCTCCAGCGATAACCTTAATGGTGCTCTTCAACATACTATTACGTGCATTCGTTTTAGCGATGGCAACGTCGTGTTTATTAGTGAGCGTAGGTAATGGAGATGTTTTTATATCACCTGCTATATCAACCTCTAAACCAGTGCATGGTCCAGTACATTTAATACGGGATACACTAGCATTAGCCTTTGCAACCTCTTGAGCACTCCAAAGGGTAATTAACTGTAGCTGTAACGCATTCTCGGCATTAGCCTCAGCTACAATCTTTTCCTGTGCTACTTTCTTTTCAGCGGTGGATGTGCAACCAGTGGCAAATATCACCAATAGTGGTATAGCAAATAACAACGCCCTATAATTCACATCGTTTAATCGTTTCATCTAAATTTCCTCATAATTGATCTATATAATATGTGTATTTATACAACTTCGCGGTTACTGCCTATCTTACACATTTCCCCGATGGTTTCAACACAATACCTTTCCGTGCTCTCGTTGAACATGGGAAGTCTAATGTGTTGTGCGGATTTCATATCCTGAAACATCATGGGCCATTGTGTCTCAATTTCCTGCATACTGACCATGCGGTTAACATACTCATCTTGTAATTTCTCGGCAGCTTCTTCAACTGCATGTGCTTTTTCGGCATCAATGGTAAATCCCAGAGAACGCACCTCTTTAAAAAACCTTTCGAGAAATCTCCTAGCCTGTACATCCTTACGACACTCTAAAAATACATTAATTACAGTCCAACCTTTTTTCTCAGCATTTATATTTATTTGGTTCATACCATTTGGTTCAACAACAATAACTGGAATGAGTCCAGTGGCAAAATGTTTTTCAAACTCGGCTATACTGCCACCATATGTGTTGCCATTAAACGTAATACGCTCAAGCATTTCAATGTCATCAAGTGCTTCTGGGGCTACAAAATGATAATCAACACCGTCAATCTCCCCTCCTCTGGGGACTCTAGAGGTAGTGGATACTATTTCAGAGAAGTATCCGGTAGCTACAAGCTGGTCAGCCAGTGTGGATTTACCCGCGCATGATTGAGCGGTTATTGTTACAATAGTAGTGGACATTAATACCTCTATTCAATTCGAGTGGAGTATACCACATGCATTTACCCCATGTCAAGCGGAAAATTTATATTAGCAAATTCTTCAAAGTTGTTAATGGCATACGTATCATACGCCCTTGCCGCCACAACCTCATCCTCATGGTATCCGAGATGAATCTCTTTACCCTCCGCATCACTGGCCCGGGCACGCCATTTCATTTTATCTGGTGCCCAAGTAATGCCCTTATACTGGCTCGTAGCCGTAACCCGGGCTCTCCTATTACAGGCATTCTCTTTACTAGTACACTCTCTCAAGTTGGAGATGTTATTATGATGGCGAACATGATCGCGGTGATCAACAAATTCGGGGGTGTATCCGTGGTGCCACAAGAAAACCAGCCTATGTACGCGGTAATCCTTACCTCGTAACCTGACCTGTACATACCCAGTTTTGGGGTGGGTGTTACCTGCGGTGGCCCCAACTTTAATGTTACTACGTGGGGGTGCTTCTTTCCAAAGGAGGCTATGACCATCACAGTCAAACCAACGTCTCACTTCCTCCTGTGTCAATCCACTCATAATATATCCTTAGCTAAAGGTTACTTCCTTGGAACCCGTAGCATGTTAAGTTCTCCACCTGAACGCATCCAATGTTCATCGCTTTGTACATGGTCTTTGCGAACAAATTTAGCCATGCTTGTCTGAAAATCCGTTTGTGTAAAACTGTCTGCAACTCTAACCACGTATCCCTCTACAGTATCTTCCATACTGTTATCATACAATGCTTTAATTGCATCTTCGTCAAACATACCACGGTATAAAACCTTTACTAAGCTTAAACCGAGAGACGTTGCCATCACTACAGTATCATCCCATGATTTACATGTATCACCTTCCCAAAAATTAAACATTAGAAAGTACGATGGTAATGATGTATAAACTATGGAGTGTACCCAAAACATATTTTCACCACATATGCGTTGGTTTTCACCTATCATATAGCTTATATTACCGTGCATACTTTTAACCCGAGATCTGGATTGATGATACCCACTGTCTATAGAACGAGCGTGGATGTGATCCCTGTACATGGTGGTGCATTCACCATCCATTTTCTCAGTCACAACTACCTCTTTACCCACAAACGAATCGACGGTATCAATAATGATATCGTCATCATCCACGCCGGGACTCCATGGTAAATGGGGAGTCCTTGGGTATTTTACATAAGTAGCCATTGGTCTATCCTCAACAAAAGAGAAGTATACAATATGTGCGGGGGGTTGTCAAGGCCAGAGGTTGGTAACCTTAACAATTCTATATCGTGCCAACCACTACCCCTCTCAGACGCGGGGAACGTTCCTCACAATCATCGCTTCTATGGCCCGACACGGTTCGCTAGGAAAGGTGTGTGGCCTCCACTATGTGGCCGACTAGGAGTTAGTACATTGGGAAGTCGGCACCGTCCAATGTTCGTGGTAGCGAGGGGAGGATTCGAACCTCCGACCTTCTGCGTATGAAACAGATAAGATACCTGACTTCTCTACCCCGCTATATTTACTCTAAACTTGTTATCGTGGTTGTTGTAGTAACTTCTATCCTAATCCTACTACCCGGGTGTTCCTGTGTTCTGGTATTGTATTCCTGTCCCTCATAGATATACGTTACATGATAACCAATTGTCTTTATTTGTGTCTGGTATCGAAATGTAGTTTGACAGCGTTCTTCTATAGTTCTATACTCGTACGAACGGTAATGCCGTTTAGTTCTGTATCTATCGTTACCAAACATCCCACCGATAACCGCCCCTGTTATTGTGATATCCTCTCTGTGTTTAGAATTACGACCGAGCCCATTACCTATAACTCCCCCCAATAAGGCACCCGTTATAATCCTAATGTTACGGGATCTTACAGCAGAATCACTTCGGCGGATAACATCAGCATCCCAGCAAGTCTGAACAGGTATTTTGGTTCTAACTTCGTGCTTGATAGGTACAACTTTAATAACCTCACCATAGCCATATTCAGTAATCGCTAGTGTGTTTACACTAAATGACAACAATACAGCAACTATTAATAATTTAATCATATTCATAATATTCCCCAATAAACAATATTTATAAGTTTAGGTGATGTTAGCAGCTTCCACCACATGAGACACTCGTGGGTGCTAGTGTCGGCATTCCACCACAACCAGTCGGCCTTCCACCACAACCAGCCGGACCACTACCATGCCCACCCCTTTGACCAGCCGGATCACTACCATGCCCACCCCCTTGGGTGTTCTGTAATGCTTCGTAATTATAATCATATCCGTGTTTACCAGCCCAATCAGTGGTAAGTTTACCAGTAATATGATATATCACTTCATACACTTCCCCCATATCATTACTTGGTTCTGACGCAGATGCCTTAAAGATGACACGCATACCATTGTATATGATGGTATGGGTTCTACATACCGGACAAGAACTTTCTTGTACCCTCTTCCACTCTGAGAACCTACGCTCAAGGCCAGTCTCCGCAACACAACCTAGACTATGATCATACCTGAAACACACTGCTCCGGCACCAACCCACTTGGCATACGACACATACGATGACACATCAAGGTTATCATTATGGTCAGTGTAAACAACATTCAATGTAGTGTCTATACGGCGGGCACTTAGAGCACTGATAGCTCGTGATAAAGTGTCTGTGCTGGGTACCTTGTCAGTACCAAAAATAACAGCATTCTCATCGTCGTACACTGAATGTCGTGAGACATTAACATGATCAACAAGACCCTCAAAGTTGGGGGCTAGGGACAATAGCTTAGTACCATTAGTTGTAAGTACAACTCTCTTAAACCCCCGGGCTCTAACCAAAGCCAGAATAGGTAGCAATGACTTAGACGTGGTTGGTTCTCCCCCTGTAATCGAACAAGACTCAAACGAGTGAGGTAATCTATTCAACGTGTTAATTAAGTTTGGAATATAATCCTTTGCCGCCTTTCGGGTATGACTATCTGTACAAAAGATACAATTAGCATTACATCCCCCGGGTGTTACTATACTAAAATTTTTATCTACAATCATTATAAGCACTCCGCTTTATAAAATATACTTCTATTTATCGTGGGGTAGTACCAGCACCCCGACTACGTATACCAGAGTATACCATACCTCGAATGAAAATGGCAGCTAATTTTCTAAGTCCGTTCAGGGCCAGTTCATCTCCAGCATTGTCAGCCCAAAGGTCTTCAGTCTCTCGGAGATAACGCCTACCAAGGGTAAGGAACCCCGGAACGTCTTTAGCTTCACTCCCGGGCGTTCGCCTATTAAGGGAGTTCTGGTATTCTATCTCAGTCCATGCAGCATCCACAGCCACATCAAATTCTTCTCTTGTAATTTCCATTTATATTTCCTAGTTGGTATTAAGTTCCTTGCGGAAATCTTTGATGATATCCATAGAGAAATCATCGGGTGTCTCTCCTTCTGGTAAGTGTGGATTATCTTGAACCCACAACCCATAACCATTTCGAATAAATTTCCCAAGCGTGTGGTGTAATTGTAATACATACTCCTCGGGCATCGTTTTTAAATTGAAGAGGGACCGCTGATCTAATCTATTTTTAAGATCAGCTATTATCTGCTCCTTACTCATCAACGAACTGTCGGCATTTAAGTTGAAAACTTCTGGCATATGATTCTCCTTATGCTTCTGGTAATGGTCTATTGGTATACTCTATATTATCAAAAAATGACAAATCCTTAGCTAATACTATACAACCATGCCCGAGTAAATTAACAACAAAGTTAAAATCATCGTGCTCTCTAAAATCAATCACGTCGATTATTTCATTAAACTCTTCCAAATACCCACATGGTATTTTAGACTCTGTGAAGGGGGCCCCCTTAATGTATACATGCCCATGAATCATATACCGTATCTCGGGATAGTACTCAAACAGCATCAACTGGACTGGGGTATCGACTGACGGTTTGATATCGCCAATAAATTCAACACGGTTGTTATGCCACGTTGTTTCTATAAAGCCATCTATGGCTATAGTTTGCTTGTCTATGTTTCGTCTGGTAACAAGTATAGATTCCTCACCTCTCATCGCCGGAAACCCAGACATACATCTAGTTGATGCATTCCCTAGCATACGATTAGGGTTGTTTGCATTTACATGTGTGGCGAACTTATCAGCCGTGGTTCGGACTACTTCAATGAAGTCTTCGAGCCCAGTCGCAGGTTCTCTTACGGGACCAACAGATACAGAGCTACATCGTGATAACCCTTCTATATAATCTAACCTATCACTCAAGGCATTCCCGACATCTTCAAGGAATATGCTATCACAATACATATTACCAAGTGGATCTAATAGTTTGAAATTGAACACACTACCACGTTGTTCAATCATAAGGCCAAGGTTGGAATGTGAGGCTAATAACCTACCCACCACATCCCACTCAGTGTATTTCCCATCAACGACTCTCTTGGAGGATACAAGTACCGCGTATGGATTTTGTTTCTTGATCTCTGGGAGAATCTTATCTTCCTCGTTGTTAATGTTGGGTATCCAGATTATGGTATCATATAGAGAAAAATTAATACCATGTAGTTCATTAACATTTCCACCGTTCATTATGGTTTCAGCAAATACCATATCCGCCAGCTCTCTACCAACAGATGAGGGCTTTCCATTTTCATGATCAAATGTTCCACATACAAATAAGTACATAATACTCCTCGTAAATAAGTTTTACTTAGTATCCCAGTTCTTCTTTCTTCTTGTATGATATATGCTTCATTGAATAAGCAACACCATTATACACACAGTACAAGGCCCCAGCAATCACATTCATATCACCATCAGCAAACATACTAGCTATTCGCTCTAGTGAATTATCCAGAAGCGTATTCATTTCCTCTTCAGTAGCTATTGTATATTCTGTCATACTTTATCCCTCTGGTTATAAGATATTTAGTATATCATTCCTTTTTGATCATTTTGTCAATGTTTATGTCAAACATTATTTTGGACTGAAAATCATACTCATATGGGAACTTACATCCTACAAGCGCATAACTTTCGGGCTCCACCCCAATAAGGGGGGCGAGTAAATTATCCTTATGCCGCAGCCAATACTGGTGTGATCTGATGTATTGGTATCGAGCAGCATCCGCTTCTACATCTAGGACACGCTCCTGCATCTTATCGGCCCACATCTTCCAGCATGGTATACAATCACACTGGGGGCGTCGAATAGCTTTATATGTTTTATGTTTTGGGCAAGTCATATTACATCCAATGACAATTAATATCATGAAGGAAGCCGGTACAAGTACATTCCTCACGCGTTTCTACTACCAACCCCTCTTTAGCATCAGCTCCATAACTACACCGACAGGTGGGACAAGTCCAAAACCCATTCACGAGTTCCAGTTTAATTTTTTCGCATCCCCACTTGAAACAAACCTCTGTTGGAACCAACGCTTGATCTTCACATGACATAGTTATTCTCCTGTATTTCCCTCATTACACGATTCCAGTAATTCAATAACATGATCTAGATAACGCTCGGCAAACTCGCTAGATGGATTATCTTTATATATTTTTAGCCAATATGAATATGCAAATGCATTATCACCACGTATAAAGATGCCAGCCCAGTCCTCACCAAATTTCGTAGGACCAGTTTCTACTCGCTCTTCCTTGGAATCTATATTAAGTACTCTGATATCTTTAATCATGAAGGGATTATACATAACCGGTGGGGGATTGTCAACTAGAATCTTACAAGAAAAAGGGGCGTGATGCCCCCTGTTCGTATTACTTAGCCTTTTTCAGGACTCCACCTGAGTTAGCAATTGTTTTATCAAGTTCATTTACAGCCGAGAATTTTGACATTCCGCCCCGTAGAGAAGAAGTATATGTAGTGGCGGCAGCATAAGAGTCTTTTGCACCCTTACCTGATTTATCAAACATAAACATTGCCTGTGTGTCTAATCCTAGGGATTTCGCCTGTTCTAGGGACTCTTCGTCAGCCCCAATGAAAACAAACTCCCACTTATCATCCCGCATTTCACCAATAAGCTTTGCAACTTCAGCACCAACACGCCATTCCTTGCTGGAATTTTCTCCACCATCGGTTACAATCAAGAAGATTTTCTTTCCTTTGCTCTTCGACTCCTTAACATTCGCGGCAGTTTTTCCAATTGCATCAAACAATGCAGTCATTCCCCGGGGATTAAGGTTATATTCCTTGAACTCTGCGATGTCAATATCGTCATGTACAAGTACATATTCGTCATCAAACTCTGCAAGTGTAAGGGAAGCAAGCCCATTTTTCTGCTGTTCCAATAGGAACGCGTTAAGCCCACCTTCTGCGTCTTCTTTAATACTTCGCATAGATCCTGAACGATCTACTACTGCTACAATCATATCCATAAATTTTTCTGTCATTTCTATCACCTTTGGTTAATTGAATAATAACTTTTGTTATCAATATTATATAGTCTTTCTTTTCTTACTAGTCAAGGCAAACTGCCCTGATTAACAGCTTTTTCACTTACTTAAACCTTCTAATAGCTTGGTGTGGTTGATTGATCTACGTTTGTTCATTAATCTTGAACAAAATTCTTGTCGTGTGAGGACAGTCTCGGGCTTTTTAATTCTGCCGATACTGTGTGTAAGCTGGGCTTGGCCTGTAGCCATTAAAGCTGCGCGTGCCTTTGGACTTTGATCAAACATATTGTTATATGCTTCATCCAACATTTCCTGATACTCATCAGAATCACGTGCAATAGGCTTCCCCTGCCAGTATAGCGTTTGGGTACTCTGCCAGTTCTTATGGGCCCCTGCACGTTTGGCAGTAATACCTATGAGAGTACACATGTGTTTCTGTGCCTCTGCATCCTTTACCTTAAACGATTGAAGTAATCCCTCCATACTAGCAACCGGCACGCCTCTGAAAACAAAAGAGCGTGCCGCGAAATTACTTAAAGCATTAGCAGGGTATTTACCCCGTGATCCAATATCCATATTAACCTTTCGTTATCGGAGCATAGTAGTTTTTCCGGTCATTCCATGGTGGTAATGCTAGTTCCTTATCTGGTTGATGCTTACCTATCAATCTTTCATCATCGTCCATCTCAATAAAACCACAGGCTATCATCTGTGCCACCATTCTGGTAATCTGGCCGTTGGTAAAGCCACCTATTCCATTTTCTATATCAGACCTCTTAGGAATCCATGCCTTATACATAACTACACGGTTAATAAGCATTGTGGGCTTCTCGTAGCCCGCTTCCAATAATCTACGTGTAGCTTCGGCCCCAAACGGTTCACACACTTCCCCCTCATGATATCTTTTGGAAAGGTGAAGTATATCATCGGCAATAGCCGGTTGGAGCGTTAAAAAATAATCTATAGTAGGGCGACGATACTTGGGTTTTGCAACATGGCTCACACTCTCAAGGGCAAGCTCTATCTGTGTGGCAGTAATGAGTTCTTTCTTAGGAGCTGCAATCAAATCATCCTGAGTAAATATACTTAGAAGTGATGTTATTTCCTTAACGTCATCTTCATCCATTTCAACCGTTGTATTTGTAACTGTAACCACCTTGGCATTCGGCGTTACCCGTTTAATAAATGCACCCTGACTTCCACTAACATTAAAAACTTTAATCTTTCCCATCGTATTCTCCAATTTTTATTTCAGGTAGCATCTTACCATAAATAAATTCAATTTGCAATACCCTTAGATTAATACATATCCATTGTCGGTACCACATCTTCTGGTACATGGACTTTCGGTTTACCGTGCCCTATGCTCGGTCTAGTTTTATCTGGATGGTCTTTCATCCACGCCTGAGTACCCCAGAGCTGTCCACACCCACCACCAATATCATCTTGACCAGCGGGATCAAACACCCTCACAGTGAACCCCTGTTGCAATACACGCTCGGAAAAATCAGAAGCCAACCATCGCTGGTGGTCGTTACGGGTAGGCATCCCATCGTTGCTTTCACATATGACAGAGATTGTTGCTTCCCATATATCCGGCGAAAATAACACGGCAAGCCGTTCAGCATCTTTTTGTGTTGAATTATCTTCACCGGCACAGTAGTTGAAATACGGCTTACGCCCAGTACGCCATTTCCATGCTGCTCCAACGGCTGCAATCTCAACAAGAGTTAGCTTTGCCTGAAAGGGAATCAACTCATTTCTGGTTTCATCCAAGGTCTTATGTACAGAAAACTGTAAGCCAACCGTAGGAATACGCTCTGAAAGGTCATACAACCATTCGTAATCAATCCTTGGGCCAATACTAGATAGCAGCAGTGCCGCATTGGGGTATCTTTCGTACAGCGTCTCACACGCTTCTACAACGCCACTTTTATTAAGCAGGGGCTCCCCCATACTCATGAACATAATTTGAAGTTTTTTAATCTTAAGTGGGTCCACTTCCGTTTCAATCAAGGCATGTTCCACTTGTCCTACAATTTCAGCAGCCGTGGCCACCCGAACAAAGTAATCACCTGCTCCACAAAAACGGCACCCTACTGGGCAACCGCTCATTGTAGAGCAGCAAACAACTGTTCGTGTTTCATAATCGGAGTATTTGTACAGGACTGTCTCGAAGACTGCGGTTTCATCACTGAAGATGAATTTACATACATCATTCTCTTTACCATCTATTCGTTTAACTATCATATGTGTGCTCCACACTATAAGTTTATTAACAATACTAACACAGTGGTTAGTATGCGTCTAGATTGGAGCACCCACTCAGATTCGAACTGAGTACTCAGCCTTACAAGGGCTGGTTTTACCGACATAAACTACAGGTGCAAATAAATTAGATGGTGTGTAGGGAAGAGGTATCGGAGAGGAGGTAAAACCCCCCACCACTTCATTACTATATTATTACACGGGTGATGGGGGAAAACAAATAATAGCAAAAACCCCATATTGTAATAACTTAACTACACACCATCCTTGTTTGGGGTGGTCGACGGGTCTTGCACCCGCATAAACCTGTTTCACAGACAGGGTCTCTACTTTGAGATACGATCACCATAATAAAAGCATTATAACATTATATATCGTGCAAGTAAAGAAATAATATCCACATAATTTAATCCTCAACGTAATTCGCAGTTATCTACCATATTACATAGTATTTCTTTTACGGATTCCTTAGACATCATTTCACTGTCACAGTAAACCGTACCAGCCCCCGCATCCCAACCAAACCAAAGTTCACCAACCCCAGTACCCTCAAGGCTCCAACAGATCCCAATGGGTCCATCAATCGGTACGGTACGATTAGGGCAAGCAGCGAAAAATTCCTGTATTCCCTTTCGCATATCTATCTCAGATACGCTCTCAACCTCTTCTACCTCATCCGCTATCATACTGAACGAGAAATAACGAATATCCAAATCAGTTCCGATTGTATTATCTTCATGTACAGTAGCTATCATAACTGGAGTAATCTCAATACTATCGGGCATTTGCATAGCCAGCAACCCACGCTGCATAGACGCTAAAATCCGTACATCTACACACATGAATCCATCATCATCCAGATATACCTCATCAACAATGTGACTGATCATAGAAACGTCAATCATAGTTCCATAATCATTCATATCTTCGCGGAATGTGCCGACTCTCATCATTTCATCTTTAAGGAGATAATCCTCGATTGCTTGTTCCAACACTACACGGGGGTAAATACGCCCATTTGGAGTTGGTACATCACATTGTATGTCAGTTCTGTACGTCCTTTCCATCATATTAACATATCCTTATAGTGCCCTCTGCTTATACGTTGAGACATACCCATAACCCAACGCGTGTACATGACGTAGAGTAAGGGGTCCCTGCCATTCATAATCCATGGGCTGTCCAGTATAAAAGAATCACTCTCTTCATCTACATCAAACCCGGTTGGCATCCATTCATTATGAGCCTTACGCTCCAGAGCAGACCCATCACCATCAATTGCTACTTCGTCATATTCATCATCCGATAAATCAACCAAGAATAAATGATACAAATTGTCGCTACTCTTAGTCCCCCGGCATGTTCCCAGTGACCGGATAGAACTTTCCTCTCTCACAATGATCCCTGCTTCTTCTCGTAGTTCTTCAATTGCCGTATCCAATGGGGTTCTATGTTTTGCCTTCTCCCACCCACCGGTAATTGAGCTGATGTTTAAATCACCACCCCAGCATGGAGTGAATTCCTGTCTAAGTAAGATGCCCCTTTCGACATGAACGGGTAAAATGGCAACGATATGTCCATCACATCGAGTTTCATGTACAAATTCGTAATTGTAACCGGGACCTTTAGCTATACATAACTCAACATATTTACCTTTATATAATGATGAGTTTACTTGTTCTGTATTTTCCATTGCTGTCTCCAAATCATATTAATTTAGATTATTGTAGCATGGTATTAAACAAGTTGTCAAGATAAAGTTAAAATTATTTAGGGGGTAATATGCCCAGAACACCATTCGCCAGTATGCATACAAACTTTTCATAATTTATTTCGAATATTTTTTCGTGGCTGCTGAGGTAAGCTATTCTATCACCAAGCTTTACGCCACTGTCAATCAGTTTACGTTTCTCATCGTAAACCCCCTCTCCCATAGATATTACTTTACCTATACGAGCCTGTGCTGGGTCTATTGTAATTAGGGTAATACCACCCGAAGATACACGTTCGTCTCTTTCTTTTTCAATCACCATTACATTGCGAAGAGGTCGTAGTTTCATATTAACTCCATATTATTATTGTTATTTGTTTGGTGGAAACGGTGGGATTCGAACCCACGGACCCCCTTTTGGGGGCCATCAGTTTAGCAAACTGACGCAATAGACCAACTCTGCCACGTTTCCATAATTCTATTTATGTAATTAAACCCTCTGTGTCACGTTCCTTGGTACCCCGAGAAGGAGTCGAACCTTCATGCTTCCAATTACTCTTTCGACGGTTTAGGAAACCGAGGAGATACCGGGGCATTAATCATATATTCTCTTTGTCTTTGCCCTAGCTCGTTTAGTTGGGCTTATTGCCGGTGTGGATAACCACTCGGTACTTAAAGGCACAGTGGTCATATCATCTGTACTTGTTGGTGGGTTGGGCGACTCTTTCTTCATAGAATCTAAAATCTTTGACAACTCTTCTACAATAACTTCACCTGCAAATACTTCGGCAGGTTTATCTCCATGCGTATATACCGGCTTATCCTTACGTCTATCCCACCACCATTTGACAATTAATGTGGTAAGTACACCGAGAAGAAAACCTATAACAATAGATGGTGTAATTTCAATCATTATTCTATATCCACTATAAATTCACTGAATGATAACAGGTTTCTTTTCTCTTGTAAAGTAACTCCTTCATATTTTCTTGGATTAATACACCCCATACAAGTTGAACATGTACATGCCGTGCGAGTCATGAAGGCTGCTCTTTCCCTCAATTCCTCATCGGTGTAAGTGGTAAATTCCCAGTACCAGCTATTCATTAGCTCGTGGTACCAGTTGTTTTTAAGACGTGCGTAGTGATGACGACGAATAGAACGTTTCATATCTTTCATGGTTATACCCCTTGGTTAGGAGCTATGCCATACATGCTGGGGGTTAATCCGGTATGACTAGCTCACGATAGGTTGTGCCATGATATGAAATCCTCAAAAATATGTTAATTGTCTTAAAGTATAAAAATATAATAAAAGTATAGCAAAGTTAGGTCAGTTAGATCTAACTTTGCTATACCACCTGCTTCGTACTCCTCTTCAGTAAGAGGCTTAAATAACAGTTCCAATAGCTCAGATGGTATATCTGTTGTTAATATAGCTGTCATGCTTTTGCTTTTTGATAAAGGGGTTTATCCATATTACACACTTTACACTGACGGCTACATGGGTTTGTATAATATGGTGAGTGCATACCTTCAGAGGAGCGTTTAATTAATGAAACAGCCTCTTTTAAAGGAAACACCATCCATTCTCTCTCGTTGTCGGGGATGTGATACGGCACTCCCGTTATGATTGATAGTAACCGTCTCTTAAGATTAACTTTCATACTGCCCCGCAATTATTTGGAGGAAGTATGAGGAGTTGAACCCCTGCCCCGTTAAGAACACCCCGGCGTTCAAAACCGGTTGCCAGCCTACCCAGCGGATACTTCCATATTTCTATTTATCTGTTATGGGATTAAAGTTCAGACCGTATGTAGGGCCCTTCCCAGAGGAACCAAACCCACCAGCTCCACGCTCGGTGTCAGCCAATACTTCAACCTCTTCCCATTCTACTCTTTTTACTTTGGCCAAAACAGCTTGGGCTATCCTTTCGCCCGGTACTACCACATAATTTGTTATATTTACGGTAGATAAAATTACCCCTATCTCACCCCTATAATCACTATCAACAGTGCCCGGGGAATTCACAACAAAGACGCCATTCTTTGCAGCTAACCCCGAACGTGATCTTATTTGTAATTCATATCCACTTGGGATTGCAACAAAAATACCCGTAGGTATAATAACCTGCTCATGGTGCGAAACAAATACCTCACCGCCAATAACTAAATTAGCCTGAAGATCAAACCCGGCTGCACCAGCACTCATGTACTGTGGTATAATCATAAACTCATTTTTAAACTCTGTTCTGATTTGCAACGTTACTGACACTTACTTCTCCTCTGTAAAACATTCTTTTAATGCACGCAACACCAGTCGCATTACATGGTATGATTTTCGTGGGAAATTTTCAACCATCCCAACCCTGATAGTAGTTCCGTAAATACTCTGACCTCTTCTAAAAACACTGGCAATATAGTTCCCACGTTTGGGATCTTTGGATGTACCATCATTAACTATCTTCATTAACCCTATCTGCTTTGCCTTCTTCGCATTACCTCTAGGCCATATCTCAACTTTGACAACTAACATCTACATCCCCGTTAAAAATAGGTACTATCTTTGTATAATACAATGAAAATAAAAACGGTTTAATATCATTTATACACACAAATATAGCTGCTAGTTCTATAGGACAAAAATGCATATCAAACTCCTGAAATGATAATTGTTAATTGGTTTCCATCAACGCGAAACTCTTGTGCCTCATCTGGGAGGCATGTCTCTAACTGTTCTCGATTCGTAGCTTCCTCTAGACAAGCCGTAACCATCTGTGGCATCTCCACCACTGGTAGTATTTTATACATCAATTCTAAAGCCTTCTAATTCTGTTGGTAATGGAACTCCAAGTTCTTTGAGTAGTTCCATAAATCCCAATAATGTAATTGGTTGTTGTACAATATCCGTATACTCTAACATAAACAAATACATCTGTAAAGTAACTGTTTTACCCGGGTCCACACCAGCATCCCTAATATACTCAAATAACTTAAGTTTCAAGTCTGGTGTTAGTTTGGGTTCATTTGAATCTATTGCGTTGCTCATTATTCTGTATCCTTTACTGCTCGTAATCGTCGTAATAGGGGGTGGCCTACATATTCACCGCACCAGTCGTTTTACTTTACCGCAGGCTGAGAATCCACAAGGTTGTTAACGTGCTTATTAGATGAATATGGCGGTGGATATCTACGGCACTTACCATACTTCTCTGGGCGTATGCGTAAATAATTATTATTGTCATAAAATAAACATGTTTCACATAATTCTGCTTCTTTAGGCATTGGATAATTCTCCTATCAATCTTTGATATTTACGCTTCCTAATTAACTCAACAAGCACATCACCGTGACATGCTTTTGGTTTACACCAACATCCTAACACTTTACCATCTAATTCGTCAAGCCGTTTTAACAATTCGGGGCTAGACAGAATGTGATGTTTATACTTTTGTATAACTTCTGGAAGTGTACCGTCTTCACCAGACTTAAATGGGTTGCCCCAAATACTAGGTCTTCCGATATACACATCATATTCTTCTTGACTACAGTGTACTACTTTTGTTATCATAATAAATATTATACCAACACGAGAATTCAATTATGGATACGAACAACGATAGTAAAAAAGATACAGACAAGAAAGAACCCGTAAGATATGTACCACCTTCCACGTACTGTAAAGCATGTGGCATCGACTTACAGAGGACTCTGGGGTTAGTATGTACACACCCAGATTGCCCTACAGGTCTGTCAGGACCTCAGTCCTAGGGTTATACCATCCATATAACTCTTTACTTTTTATTAGAGCCTGTCTGAAATCAGACCCAATCTTTTTATATAATTGATCGGGGTGAAATCCTTCCTCGAATTCTTTCCCACCTGTCATATGAAATTTCTCGGCCATTAGGTGGTGTTCACTGCATAGTGTTATGCCGTTCTCCACCACATAGCCACCGCATGGCAAGCGATGTCGGTCAGTAATATGATGTGCATCTAAATTCTCAGTTATATCACAGAATACACACGTGTGACCATCTCTAATAAAGACAGCCTCTTTAAAAAATTCCCGTAATTGCTGTTTTTGCTGAGACATTAGAACACCACGTGGTTCATACCATCTCTCGAACTCCATACAAGTTCAATCCATCCTCTTGGAATGTAATGCGTGCTACCAAAGGCATCAATTATCCTATGTCCATTGGTAGATACATTAGCGGCGATTGGGCTATGAATTACCACACGCTCATCACCCGGGAACCTATACTCACGTAATATTTCAGATGAAATATCCCTGAATCCCATATCGGCAGGAACGCGTATATCCGCAAAGGTTAATTTATTTAATGTAGTCATGTTATTATTATTCTCCTAGTTAGTTAATAAGAGCCTCCCCTATATCCAACAACCAAGTGGCCACCGGGCGAGACGTTTCATATGAATGATCTCTACGGAATCGAACCGTTCGGGCAAGCGAATAGCATTATACATCAAATTGATATACAAAGTCAACCTCTATCTCGTTCATAATTATCTAACGAATGCTGTGCACAACAAAAGCTTATATGCTTCTCTTCATTCCAATACAATGACGCTGGTTCTAACCTCCCGTTAGTATGATTAGTGGTTCTACTAATGTATGCATAACACTCGAAACAAGTATCAGGTAAATCTGTTAAGTCAATTACCGCTTTCATATGGTTTCCTTGTTCGCTTGTTCCTTGGGATTGGTGACGGTGGTGGGCGAATGGGACTACGCCTATCACTGAAATCCTTCGGTGCGTGCCTAGTTTTACCCTCGGTTAGAGGTGGTATACTTTTTGTCTTCATACATTTTTCCTTTAAATGGCGAACGCGGGGGGATTTGAACCTAATAGTATTTAACATGGTAGTATTCGCAGTATTCCCATGAAAAATATAAATCAAACCCAATGTATCCTATATCTTAATTGGCATCTGCCTGCGACCTATGCGAGTTCAGTGACCAGACATTAACCACTTCCAATATATTGTTGTAGATTGGGTACCCATTTACTATATGTACCTGACGCCTTTTTGACTATGAAATAATCAAGCCGAAGTACGTGAGGCATTGTTGTCATATAGCTGTTTTACCAATTAACTACACGTCCATAATTCTTAGTGCCCATAGGAGGATTCGAACCAAGTGATTCTCTGATATACGTTATTGCAAATCCAGCATACCGTCCGAATAACAACCCGCACACTCGTGAGTTACACACGAGCCGCTCTACCTGACTGAGCTACATGGGCATAAATTGACACCTGACACACATCCTACTACAATATTGTGTCAGATGTCAATAGTTTTCTTTACCGATTGATAAGTGAAGCGACCAATTAGATGGTCTGTTTAACTCATCCCTAATACCTAGAAGGGATGGGGCTTCTACTTCAATAGTCCAGTAGTCATCTCTCTTAGAACGCTGTGGGTTATGCTGGTACTTAAACTCAACACGCTTCCCATGATACTTCTTCCAGAGATGCATTAGGTGGGGCTGTGGCTTCTCACCACGAATGATGGAAACGTGAGCATCCCATGCTGGGGCCACCATACTGTGTAGATGAAGTTCCTTCTCTAACCACCATCGGTAATAACGTGTAATCTCTTTATCAACTTCTAGAATACACCACCAATCGGTTCTACGCTTCATCCCTGCACGGTATGGATCATATACAATTTTTCCTGTACTTGTGTGCCACATAGCACACCTCCTGTATATTGGAGACCGAAAAGGGATTTGAACCCTCATAATCTGAGTTTGCAGCCCAGCGCCTAGCCATTCGAGCCATTCGGTCTATAACATTTTAGTTTAAATTCTTACAATACTCAGGAACAAACTCAGTCTCGGCCTTTCCTGCCTTCATCGGGCATGGTACATTACCACGCCGCTGCTGATTGTCCTGATTAATTTTAACAACCGCCCCGCACTCTTTACATTCAAATACGGAACTATTTTGTAACTGCTTAGTTTCTTTTCCCATGATTATTCCTTTTCATCTATTAAACTCTGGGTGTATTTTAACACACGGTTGTAGATTTGTCTAAAGTTTTTATTGTAAAATGGAAACTTTTCTGATTCTCCCTTTGTTTTAAAGATGTCAACGAGATTTTCATCATCCAGTGCTTGTCTTATTATTTCATCAATATCAATATCTTTTTTTGGTATATTGTTGTTGACAAAAGCATCCACAATATATGTTCTCACAGCAGCCATAGCCCCAGTAACACGGGCGTTTATCTCATGGGGGAATCTGAAATCATCGTAATGTCCATACTCACCGGTAGTCCCCTTCCTAGGGGTTGATATATGTCCTTTGCCTTTGGTTATAGAAAAATCAAGAGCGTGCCTCAATTCATGTAGTATAGTCTCGTGTAAGTCTGTAAACTGTACCCTCTTACTATCACCCTTCCCGGCATTGTAAAAAACAGTTAATTCCGCAACAGTTTCTTTACCAGCGGGGACCGTGACATCTGCATTCTTATTAATCTCTTCACCATTTTCATCAACAGTATCAAAAGAAACGAAAACATTTATCATTCCTAATCTACCATAAAAAGGGCCTAATACTTTAGAATCTACAATGTCTCTAATCTTATCAAGGAAACCATACCGTTCACCGACAGGATATTTAGAAGTTACATACTCTTCCATTCCACTGGCTTCTTTGTATATGGCTTTCGCCAGATGTTGGGATATATCAACTAACCGCTGTTCGGTTTTAACATCTTCTGTGATTATATGACGTAGTTTCATACTACTATTTAGTGGCAGGGGCGTAGATAATCGAAATCCACATACACCGAAGTTTGGAGCCTCAGCAGCTTACCCAGAGCCGCCCCCATTATTCATTTACTATATTATTTGGCAGACCCGGAGGGATTCGACCCCCCGTCAAAAGTTTTGGAGACTCCTATACTACCATTATACTACGGATCTATTATGATCTACCGTCTCACATTCCACGGTCTACTTCAATGAGAAAGGGGGCTTGATACAAATGTGCTATGGTATTAACCATTGGCAAGTCAGTATCAATGTTGCTATCATGGATGTGCCTAGACGCTTCTAGCAACTCTTCCTTTTCTTCCTCACTGTTAACTATTATCTTGATCATAAAGGTATTTAGTTCTATAGCAACTTTAGGTCACCGGTTATCTTATCAATATCCTCAGCTAATGCAGGACCTATAGCTAATACAGTGGTTGTCTCCACGCCTTTAAATTCGGTTTTACCAGAATCATTTATTAAGCAGTTTATTAATTCCGCTTCCGTAGCCTTCTTTTCAAGTTCAAGTAATTCCTCCAAGGAGTCACACCCTACACATATTTTAGTGAAGGGACCAGCCAACCACTCCTTTACCATGTCATGTTCCAACTTTGGGAGAATAGCCCCCATTGCTGCGTGGGCTACCTGTGCGGCCATCTTACCTTTACGCATGTTCAGGTCTTTACGTACGACCATAACCTGCTTGATGTAGTTACCAGAGCCCTTACACCCATCAACCGGTAGTTTATAATCACTATCCGGTTCGGTCATATCCTTATTTTTACAGAAGGTGCATTGATACTCACTCCACCAATTACCAACAGCTATACATTCCCAATTATGATTCATCTTCTAACACCCCTTCCATATTCCATCAGTTAAATATCCATGCCATCTACACGGTGTACGTTGCAGTATAGACGGTATCAACGAAGGGTTGTCCTCATCACCATCCCATGCCCAACACGGCCCCGTGGAATACCTATGGCCCAATATGGGGATGTAAAAGTTCTCCCCACAACCACAGGGGCACAAGAACTGTATTCCTGCGTTCTTACCCCCATCACAGACAGTATAAGCGAAGTCCCCCGCATTTGTCAAGGCGTCTTTGTTTAATACCCTATTTGCTTTTAATTCAGTCATTTGTGTATCCTTTGTACCCCGGGAGGGACTCGAACCCCCAGCCTACCCCCAGCACAACCTGTAGGGGTGTTCTACCAATTGAACTACCGGAGTATATCGGTCTCTTTATCTAACTCGTATGCCTCATGCACCAATCGCATTGCTACTTCATGTTGGTGGGGAGTTATAAAATGGGCTTCACACTCGGAACACTTTTGCATTGGTAACTCTTCAACCAATAAGTCTTTACTTCCATATCGTGATGCGTATGTTATTTCCCGGGCTACATGGGTATTTTTACAGTACGGACAATAACTCGGCATAAACGCAAATTCCCACGAATCGAGGTTACCAACACAGGACAACAACCGTAGCTCCTTATCAGTTTCACAAATCATGCCGTAGTAATAATCATCGGCACCTTCCACTAGGCCAAAAAATCTATATACTTTTTCATTGTTTGTATAATAACGCCCATAGAACTCTCTGGATCTTGCAGTAATAATAGTCCAATTATCTTTACGTCTTTCAATCATCAATAGCCTCTCTTCTTCCGTAACGCCTCTTCCCGTAAAGTTTCAATTGAAAACCGTTCACGATTAGATGGGTAGTAGTCTAACTTTTCAAGGAAGAAAGAGGAATGCTCGTCTACAAACGCTTTTGATTCATCCCTAAGAATCCGTGTACGGGTGCCACATTTAGGGCAGTATACATTCTTTTCACTGGCAGTCCAATAAGAACCAGACCCAGTATTTGTCTGGGTGTAGTAGTGTTCCTGTATAAGGGACATCTTTTTTATCTTAGTTTTCTTATGACACCCGGCACAGGTAAAGAACCGCTCTGCCTTGATGCTATTAAGTTCCTCGACCAGAACAGCCAATGCATCATGGTGTACCTTCATCTCTTCATTAATATATCTTTCTGCCGTACTTAACATACTATCTCCTTACCATCTATCTTGTAGGTGAAATTTTATTGCCACTGGATTCTTCGGCTTCTTCGCCGGGGTACGACCATTAAATTGAATCGTAACATCCTTACCAATATAATTAGCAGCGTTTGCTAACAGTTCAGTAGCGAACTCACGAGTACCTTTTAATCCAGCACCAACTTCAGTACGTTCACCTTGGTCGTTTCGGAATACAATTCTCTTTGCCATCTTCGACCAATTGCCTTCACCCTCTTCAATACGAAGTAATTCAAACTCTTCATCTTCGTATACCTTACGTTTGATCAAGTTATTAGATCGCTTCTGCTGGTACGCACCTTCCAGTCGGATAATGGCACCTTCATAATAACGATTCACACACCCCTCAAACCAATCATCAATTTCTTGTTCACTTGAAATCTCTACCGTCTCGACCAGTTTAATAGGGCTTGATGTTAAGTCGGTAATATGTGAGTGCTTCATTTGTTCTATCAATGCACCATATCGTACATCAAAATTAAGCTCGGGCATACCGGGGTTATCGTACATATGGTACTGAACCAGACGTTTAGACAGTGCGAAGTTTTCTTCTGTTAAATCCACAGTCTTACGAACCATGGAAACTATGGAATTGAAATCATCCCACAAGTCATGGTTATACAGTTCCCCATCCAAAATAGACTCTGGGACACGCTCAAAGTGAGGCACAAGGGCTTCACGTATATGTGGTGCTGAAACTATAGGGGTTCCTGTGCGTGTAAACAGGCCACGTTTCATGGCTATACAGCGTATGCCATCTAACTTAGGCTGTGCCCAAGTTCTCTTTTTGTAATTTATTTTATCCTTACGCTTTGCCCATGATTGGGCCAACATGGGTAGATATACCTGTGCCGTATCAATTTCCCCTATTGTTTCAGAGTAATCAATACGAAGCTTCTTTGTATATTTGGCCTCGGCCTCGGTCATTGCCTGATCTTCAGCGGAGGTTTCATTCGCTCTACCTATGTTCTTAGGCTTTGCTGTTCTCCATGTGGAAGTAACCTGCTCACCTTCCTGTAAGCCAGCGATGGTGCGAAACTTATCACCTTCCACTTCCATTCTCCATTCACGGACCAGTCCCTTACTATCACGCTTATATAAAGTTCGTAATACATTCATACAATTATCTACCTATGATCTTATCAATTTTAGTTTGAATTACCTTGACAGCATCTTTACTGCATTCATCCATATTGGCAAGGTAATCCCCAACAGTACGTAAATTAAAATAACTCAAACTCTGCCTACGAGCTAGTGTGTGAGCCAATGATTGAGCAACAGCGTCTGCTTTATCTGCTGGTATATCGTATACGTGCTTAGTCATAATCTGTTCCTCTAAATAAATGGCCGGGGAAACCTATTTATCATTGATCACCCCCGGCCCGAATGACGAACGTTCCCAACTCTCCCGTTGATTTCTAATGGATAATGGAGTTCCTCTCCTTTCCTAACTAGCGGTTGGAAAATTAGCAGTTAGGTGGGTTTATAGTTAAAATTTAATTTAATAATTATAATTGGCCCCTTTATCCCGATTGAATGTGTTTATATTCAATGTGGTAAGCCATAAGTTACAGTTTAGTGTTATGTAATCAGGAAGACGCTACCCTCCCAAACTCAACCAATGCTTCACGGAGAGTTTTCAGTTCGTTTTCATATGTGGCTCCAGTATACTCCATTCCATGTACTTTTGCAAATGTAAAAACGTCCATGGAATCCTCACCTACTTTGTCCAACTTCTCAGCCAACTCAATTGCTGCCACATATAGAGCATCAACTACCAGTTCTCGCGGTAATTCTAAACCAGTCGCCCGCATGTCTCTTCTCATTTCATCATAAAAAGAAATACCATATACACCACCTAAAGGTACAATAGTTTTCTGGAATATGGCGTAAGAACACTGATACGTGGTGAGTGACACCAGTTGTGGTCGTATAGTTGTTTGTCTTATCTGTACTTTGTCCTCGGGACCTAGACCATCCAATGGGGTTGTTATATCATAAAAATATATTCCATCGGGGGCTTGACTACGATCAATGAAGTGGCTTGGTGTCACGTTAAACATAAGTAACCTCTATAATACCATCGTCGGCATTCATTTTCCCAACGTTACGTGGGTTTTCGTAATGATCAAGTACCTTATCGCTGTATGCCATCTCATATCCCACTGTAAGTTATTATAATACACCGAATGGGTATAAGTCAAGGTATTTCATAAAAATTGTATGAGGGAGCGTACATTGTGATGGATATCATCCCATCAATCACCCCATGATAAGAGAGGATCTAATTGTCACGTGACAGAAGCAAAACGGATACACCGTACCCGACGATTAGTTCGTTTACAGCAGAATTGCTGGTATACCTATCTGTGACGCGAAACACTACCCTCATACAATTTTACTTTATTCGTGAGCTGCGTGCCCCTTTGGTACCACCCCTAGTGGGCTTGGCTGTAGGTTTAGAGTAAGTCTTCTTCTTTCTCTTGTTTACTACCACAAATATAACTGCGATAATAATGCTCCCTAATATTGCCATTTCTAAAACTGTCATAGTGTATCTCCTTAATTACTCTATTTATGGCGTATGAAGATTAGGAAAGGTCTCTGACGTTTCAATTGGATAATATACTAAAGTATCCAGATCAATCACTGACATCTTCAATGCCCTTCGCATCTTTTTAATGTCTTCCTTCAGCTCTTCAAGAGTTAACCCATGGGGAGCGACAGGGAAAGTGGATGTAAACTGCACCATATCGTCTTCACTTGGGTGCCCATCCGCGTAATGGACGGAACGAATACTTAAAGAATAACGGTCTTCCTCTTCATGTAGCTTAGGGTCCCACCCTTTATACTCTTCCCTGCATACCCTATAATTCCATGACATATCTATATCCCCTTTAAACCGGACATTTATCCGGACATTTATCCTGCCATTAATCTGTTAATTAGACCTAACCTATTGATTTATAAATAAAAGTATCCGACCATAACCCGACAGTTAACCCGACATTATATCTTTAATAATGGTTCCTTTAAATTTGGACGGTGCAGAGGGGAATTGAACCCGCGTTTCCTCCCCCAGATGGGAGGTGTCTTAACATTGGACGATACACCGTGGTTGACGCAGCAGGAGTCGAGCCTGCGTTTCCTCCCTTAATGGGAGGTGTCTTTAGCATTAGACGATACGTCAATAATCTGTGTTACAATGGTCAGCAAAACCAATTCTTGTGTTTATTCTAAACTTAGCACCGCAGCAAGCACTTGTTATATGTGTTTGGTATGTATCGTCTGCGTCTACATAATATTCCATTACATCCGCCGCACATTTAGGACATCCTTTATCAACCATACTCGCATACAATTTACCATTGGGGTGTCCAGAGTCACCATAAAAATCATGTTTCGGTGGTTTCAATCTTATCTTATGGCAAACACCATTCAAATGATCCTCAATACGTTGGCACCAGTCGAACATCATATACGCTCCGCAAAACCCAGCTCTTTGCTAACATTAAACTTAGAACCACACTCGGAACATTTGATATTTGTCATCATTCCACCACTCGGCCCTTCGAAATAAGTAAATGGATTGGTGAGACAATCCGGGCATCCATTAGCAACCATTTTTTTGAACAATGTTTGTGGATCGAGTTCTCGGGGTGAGGGGCCCTGCCGTTGGGTATTTGGCATCCTCTCATCCAATGCAGTATCCATTTTATTGAGGGCTTTATCCAGACTTTCCATTGCTTTATCTAATCCCCCATGGCTTCCTCTACGGCTACGCAGTCTATCCATGGCTTCCTCTAATTCACGGGAACTTCCAGTACGTTTAGTACGTACCGTACCAGTACGGCTACGCGGCTTCCCTCTGGGTTTATCCATGCCTCTAGTCCCCCATGGGTTCGAAACCTCAACGTTCTTAGGTTTACGCTCTGGTTTAGGATTTGGAACTCCCTTCAAAACATTTTCAATATACTGTGCCCATTTGTGCATCACTATCTCCTATATTTTGGTAGCGAAGGGGGGATTTGAACCCCCGACCTCTAGGTTATGAACCTAGTGAGATGACCAGACTTCTCTACTCCGCAAACTTGTAAATCATTACTGATTAATTCTTTAAATAAAGTATAACACTATCTAATTATATTTGTCCACTGTTATTTTTAATTTATTTGGTGGGCCTTGGTGGGGTTGAACCACCGACCATCTCCTTATGAGGGAGCCGCTACTGCCACTGAGCTAAAGGCCCAAATTATGTATTCAATTCTTTTATTTTTGCTGACAACACAGATGCTTCCTCTGATAATTTCACAAGTTCATCTGCATTCCCATTATTAACACAACCAGCTATCATAATACGCCTGCTACACTCCAGTTGCTTAATAAGGTTTGCACGTAATTCTATTAAAAGTTCTTTAGTTGTTTCCACTATCTTTCCTAATTAAATTATTTGGTGGGCTAGGGGAGAGTCGAACTCCCACACCCGGAGGCACGGATTCCTAAAACCCGCGTGTCTACCAATTCCACCACAAGCCCAAATAAAAACAATGTGGGTCTACGGGGTGACCGTTCAAGCAGTCACAATTATCGTTTCCCCTTCCGAGGACGAACCCACCCCTTTTCCCTTCAGCATATAGGGGTCTGCTGACATTGTAAAACTGGAGTATACATCACACAAAAAATAAATGCAAGAACTAAATTACATCTTCCATCTATGAGATACTATACCAATATTTAGATTGCAACCTTTATTTATGGTTTCATAGCTTCCAATATCCTACTATGCTGCTCTCCCCACCAAATTATTTTTTCTTCGGATAAATCTAATGGGAGAGACATAATCTCTTGAACTGTATGAACATGAAGCTGATATAGTGTGCCGGGGTTCAACCCCTCTAATGTTTCCAGAGCAGCAAGACGGTCTTCCCTTGTAGAATTTCACCGTAGTAATGATAGTGTCGGGGGATCATTTGACGGCCTCGTATGTAGCAGCGAAAACGTCAGGCTTGCAAGGGTAGAACTCACCAAAGACGCCCCTAATAATCCAGTCACCAGATATTGCCCTCATCGTCCCCTCAGACGTTTTGATATACATCTCCACTATATCGCAAGTCGTAAAATACTGCCCCTCCGGCTCCTCTCCCGTCTCCATCCAATGTTCCACTTGGAGTTTGTTAGTGGTCGAACCCCGAAACTTCATTGCGTCTATCACAACCGGCTTCTTTCTGAATTTCATTTCTTTCCCCTCTCTCTATCCTCTTCGGCTACTCCATCATCTTCATCTTCCCAATCCTTCTCTACTAAAGCAGCATCAGTAGTCGGTGGTACCCAATTGAGAATTGTACCGGTTGCCAAATCAATCTCAAGATCAATGGCATCCCCACCACCTGATGGGAAGAATGAAGGGACATATCCATCATGCTCATGTAAAACTTTTCCATCTGCGTCATAAATCGTCATGTAGCAGAGGTCAGAACACTTCCCCGAAACAAAAATAGTTTTAGCTCTCATTGTATTATACTCCCCGTGTTTGGTGGTCCGAGGGGGAGTCGAACCCCCACGCCCTTACGGGCACTACGATCTCAACGTAGCCTGTCTACCAATTCCAGCATCAGACCATTACTTCCATTCTGTCAAACCTTTTTACTGTAAACCCATAATCATCAAATATATCCGACTTCCATATGGCATAGTGTGTTTCCCCACGATGTAAAGTAGACGATACTACAAACCCACAATCTACCTGAGAGTTCCCGGTCCCCACATAATACCAAGTATTATTCCAGTTCCGATTAGCCATCCCCCTACGAGTTGTCCGTGCAACATCATTACATGCATTCTGCAATTGCCAATTATTGTCAACTTCCTTTTGTGGGAATGATTCAAGTACGGCAACAACAGCACCCTCAATAGTATCTTCAGTGTAAATGTATTCATTAAGTGGTATTATATGTTCAAAAACTTCCAGAGAAATTGCCCCAGTAGTGGCATCATTCTTATAAGCTAAGTTGAATACACTCCGCCCATATTTATCCTGTGGCTGATATGGTACACAGGCTTGCCAAGAAGGATCAAAAACCGCATCTACACCCTCCGCATCACATATACTGATATCTTTTAGTGCTCCGTATGCCGGGTTAGTCCTAATCTGCTCCGTTGTAAATTTCTTATTATAATCTAACATAATGCTCCTTCATTGGTAGGAGTAGAAGGAGTTGAACCTTCGACCTGTCGCTTATAAGACGACTGCTCTTACCACTGAGCTACACTCCCATTATGGGAGCGAAGCCCCCTGTTATTCCTCTCCCTTCTCAAACTCTGACGTTGGGTTCATATAAAATGGAACATGACACACGGGGCAATCAGCGGTAGCTATTGGCCCGTCGATCTGATGACTGTTGTCTATGGTAAGATTACCCCCAGTCTCTGACATTTGGGACGAACATGCCAAACATGTTCCCTTCCATATTTGCAAACTCTTAGGTGTACCACGATATAAAACTTTCATAATATTTCCTCTATTGTAATTTCTCAAACATCTCTTCATCACCAGCACAATGCTGCTTTAATGTATGTAGCCAATTCAATGTTTTAATCTTGAACCCTACACTCACACCCAATTTAGGGTGCTTCATTTTACAAACGACACCTTCAAAGGTCATACCGGGTAGTATACCCTCTCGCACGTGTGATATAAAATCTGATGTACAGTTCCCCGAATACAACATTGCGGCTGTATCCACGTTACTAAATGTATTAATAAACGATTTTGGATCTAACATACCTTTCTTATATACACTGACATCTATCAGTACTACATCATGATCTTCGTCCACATGCAAACCAAATCCCGAATTGGGGCCGAAAAACTCAAAAAAGAACACGGCGCTTCCCCATCTCATATCATTGGCAATCTTTGTAATGTCGTCTTCGTACTTATCAACTATCAATTCGGGGGTTGTTCCAAACAATGGATCACTATCATCCACTAATCTGGTACGTGTCCCAAACTTATAAAAACCTTTCTTTTTAGACCATTCGGCTCTAATGTTTGAACCGTCCAATTTATCAAAAACATAAACTGGTAAATCAAAAGGAGGTTTAGTTGGTATGGTTGGATACGATTTCATAAACCTCTCCCTTCAATTAAATAAACCAATTCCCAATAAACAGGAATACCAAAACAATGGCTATCCCCACATACATACAATTATCTCTTACACGTCTAATCCGTTGATTTTCTGTTTCTTCTTCAGTCATGATGGTACCTTCCTGAATCTGTTCTTGTTGAATGGCTGCTCACATTTACCTACGTAAACACCTGTATACGGCTTATCTCTACCTAGCCACCGGGTAACTGTATATTTTGTACCACGACCTAATCGCGCAAACGATTCACGGGCATTAACACATATTACAGTATCACCAACTTCAAATTCAGTGTCTAATGTTGTTGCTAACTTATCTAATTCTACTTGTTTCATACGAATGCCCCTTAACTGTAAAAGCCCTCCAGCCGTTTCAGCGCGTGGGATATCCCTGATCTTGAGAATGACATATCGGGTATATACAACATAACAACTACTCGCTTCGCTTCTTCAAAATCATCAAAAGCCCCAGTGCTTACTGCTGTAAAAATTATCTCAGAATCCTTCATCTGTTGTTCATAAGTTTCATTCATGTGTTTTACCCTCTGCTAACGCCCTGCTGATCTTGTCAATTATAGCGTCCCTGATCCAGTATCCCTGACAGTCCGGTGTATCTTCGACAGAATTAAAGGCAGATTGTGGCAAGCTGTTAAAGTGTTCCCTTGCTTCTGCCAGTGCAGCAACCAGATCAGCTATACGCTTCTGTCCGTTGTCGTATCCTGCAATGAATCCTCGTTCAAGATTGTGCATTGCTGCGCCATCAAGGTTGCCACCGCTACCAATCCACATATCAAATACTTTCTGTGCTTGATCACTCATACTATCCCCTATTTATGAAATACTTTGTGTCCATCGTCCCAGTAATAGTCATGGCTACTGGGGCCGGGAGGCCAATTTCCTTTGAAATCCAGATCTCGTTCCCTCATTGCATCTTTATCAAACCCGGCCTGAACTTTCTTTGGGTTCTCAACCACCTTAATTTCATTGCGGTAACATTCGGCTTCCCACTTACACCACATAGGTCTTACTAAATGGTACTCACCGTCAATGTGGGTGATTATACCATAGACTTTACCTTTTGTAAACCTATGTTTCAAAGGTGCCAATACGGAAAGTATTTCAACTCGTTGTCCTACCTTATACATCATGCCACTAACCATAAATATGTTCCAATTAAACATGTAAGATGAATTGCCTGATCACAACCTATGGTCGTAAAGAACCAATGCATTTCGTTCTTCTTCCAGTAGTATGACGATATTCGTGATGTCACAAAATCGGTCATCCAGTGTAGTATACCATTTAATAGAGCAAACTTCCACCCCCACCATAAAAATAATATGGAGTACACTCCGACGTGGATGGACAACCACTTTATACTGGTGCTTTTGTTCTGTGCCATTTGGTTTGATTGAAATACAAAATCACTTATGAAATGTGCCCAAACAAGTAAAATTAGATTTAACGCTATTGATGAAGTAACCATGTTACACTTCTCCTATGTTTATATAAGTATTTAATAACAAAAGACTTTAACAGTCAAGTAAATCTAACCGGGTTTGTGAGGTAGTTCACATTTCGAAGTGACCAAGTTCACACTCTTGGTAAATAGTTTAGAATTGGTACTCGTGATAGGATTCGAACCTACATGTTTCCAGTTACTCTTTCTACACGTTCGAAGCGTGAGGAGATACACAAGCATTTAACGAGATGCTAAATCACAAAACGTACTTTCGAGTTCTATGATATTAGGTTCACTCTTATTGAATATAGAATTTTCGAAATCGTCTTCATCTATTTCAATACTACCACACTCTATCGTAGTAGCGGAGAACGCATCAATACTCTGATCGACATCCACTATGAATTCTTCAATACCATATTCCTCAAAATCTGTCACATACATTACCAATTTATGAATTTTCATCTGAGATTAAGTCCCTCATCAACACCAGACTCAAACGTATCCTTGGCGTGCTGTGATGTAACAATAGTGTAATCATCCAGATTAATCTTTGGATAACCGGCATAGCCCAACCACATACCTTGCCAGAAAGATCCCAAACTTTCTTCATACGCACGCTTGGTGTCAATGAATTTAGTTTGATGGTTCTCGAACTTATTACGACCGGCCTCAATCATACGTTGTATCTGCACATATGTACTCTGGTCGAGGTTAGGGTTCTGTTCCCGAATCCACTGCATAGCCGCCTGTGATCCATCCTCGCCATATCTGGCACCGAGGGAGTTAGTAAACAACTTAGATAAGTCTTCCGTTTGCATAGAAGGAATCTGCGCGGCCTCCTTAATCTTCAATGAGTATTGACCCAATATGTTTTGAAGGTTATCGTATTCAGCGGGAATAGTCTTTTCCGCTGAATTACCGTAGTTGTAACTACTGATATAACTTCCACCAGCTACACCTAAACCTACAACCAAAACAACCAAAATTATAATAGCGTTCATGTTCATCATATATCTCCCTGTCTAGTTAAATTTCAATATCGGTTCCGATTATACCTACGCCCACCACCAATGTCAACCCTTGTCATCACATATGATATTCCAATGCTACCGAAAATCGCAATGAATATAGCCAATATAATAACCCATGTAGCTGGTTGTATCTGATCAGCCAAATATTCGAACTCTTCCATAGTAGCCCTATCATAGTGCTTTGCCGTCTTTTCGACAATGATATTGGCAATCTTCTCAGAATCAAACGTCCCTACTGATTTCAGGGTATCACGCGTCATCACATGATATAATTCATTTCCTTTATTCAAAGCAAACGTCATAACATCTGTCCAAATAATTTCACCGTTTGATACGCCGATGAATATCGTGGCGTCATTTTTCTTTCCACCAACCCATTTATTTTCAACGGCGTATCTAAATGAAGGGTCAGTGTTGCCGGTGACAATCACAAGTATATTAACTTGCTTCTTAGAGCCAAGGCTAATCAACGCCTCATTCAATCTAGTGTTTAAATCTTCGAGGACTAATTTATGTATACCACTCCCAATGTCAATAACACGGTTGTAGCGATAGATGTTAAAAACCCGGGGGTATGCTGGCACCTGTTCCATATACACTGCGGTGTCCGTAGCCATATTAAATAGACTATCTGGTACCGCTTGAACATAATTGGTATACCTCGATGATTTACTGGCCGGTTGTCCTGCTGCACAATCTAGATATATTTTTGGGTCGGGAGTGTCATATACACTAGACCACGTAGAATCTTCGCTGTCTAAGGTTATTTTTTCTTTTCCTAGGCCATAGGTGGCAATGGCATTCCAATCTACGGTGTAATGAGTCTCATAGCAAGTATCACATACGGTTGTACATGATCTATCTTTACCGGAACCAGAGCATTGTTCAGAACAATTACATTCATAAGATTGTTCATATGTGTCGTGAATTCTCTCTTTACCTACGATTGATCCATTCCATATTTCAGTATCTACGGTCTGCCCGTACTTACCAGCAAACCAAACACCCGAAACAAGGAGGGTAATCACACCAACGTTTATGCCTAGTTCTATCCATGTTATTTCATGGCCCCATATCTTTTTAGCAATAAACGGCCAAATAATTGGAAACACCAACAATATTAAAAACCCAGACATAACCTATCTCCTTTGTGTTTAGTTCAATCTGTTATCATACACTAAAACTTTCCCCACATCCACATTCACTACTAACATTAGGGTTTTTAAATTCAAATCCCTCATTCAACCCTTTCTTTACGTAGTCAATCTCTGTTCCGGCTAAATAAATTAAGCTCTTAGGATCAACGTACACAAGCACACAGTCACATATAAACTCTGTATCATCTGGTTCGGGTTCAAAATCAACAGGCTCCATGACGTACATGAGGCCCGAACAGCCGGTAGTTTGAACTTTTACACGTATACCAATACCATAACCTCGTTCTGTGAGGTATAATCTAATATACGATGCTGCCCGTTCTGTTAATGTTATCATAATTATTATTCTTCATCATCTTCCAGCACTGGAAGATGCATTGTAATTTTCCCGGGAACAAACTGTTCATCCATCGGGAGGCTTAAATCATATACTTCCATTAGCTGTTGCATATTTTTACCGTGTTGTGCATCCCCGATTGCCATAATGCACTTTTTCACTTCAGCGTCTGAAAAATAAGAAGGGAAATCCTCATGGTCGAATGTGTCACATATAATAACCATCCATCTCTGGTTGTCGGACACTCCACGACGAAACCACTCCCGTATTTGCTTAGATGTAGTCATCGTATCTTCCCCAACCAATCAACAAGTGTCATAACTAAACCGATTACAGCTACCACTCCAACTATAAAGCCACAAATCGCTGTGAGCACCAATAGTACATTCGTCATACTAAAGTTTTCACCCATCAGTGCGGCCATAACGAATGCACCACCCCATGACATAAACAATACCATTCCTAGTGAAATAAATTTTTTACCGTTTGCTGAAAGTTCTTCTGCCATATTTAATCTCCGGTTGGTGCTGTGAATGGGGGTCGAACCCACGCTTTCTAGATTGAGAATCTAGTGTCCTACCATTAGACTACCACAGCAATAGGGAGTTGTCAATAACAACATCAGGGCAAGATTGGAGATGGCCTGCCAGCACATCGCCTCGCCTATGGCAGTAGACCGATACACCCGTTGGAGACTCTTAAGCGAGCCCCTGTCCGGAGCACCGTCAAGCCCGTCCGTTTTCCGTTTTCCGTTTGGTGCTGTTGACGGGATTCGAACCCGCACCGACGAGATTGAAAGTCTCGTGTCCTACCAATTAGACTACAACAGCATATATTTAATTCGATTACCGGTTCCGCTTCCGGTGTCCCCTTTTCGTATGGACCGGTTATTTTAAACGCCACAACCATGCTTGTGAAACATTGGAACTACGCACTAGCTACACTAGTTCTTACTCACCCGCTAGGCTTGAGGCCAGCAGCATCATAGGGATGAGCATTCTTGTGCCTTGTGGGCTTGGGCTTACGTGGTAATGGTATCTTACGCGGTGTATATGGGCTATTTACCATACGCTGCTACTCTCCTGTCAATCTCTTCCTTAGAGAGGCCACGTTTCATAAGTTCCTTAACACACTTGGGAATATTACGATTGAGGTTACAACGGGCCAATTCCTTTATAAGTCTGTTATTGGAAAGTTTAGAAACCTTTTCACCATCACCCTTCGTCAATCTTCCTATCTTCGCACCACTCATAATCCTTCTCCTTCTGCTAATCCAACAGTTTGAATACTTCCGTCAACAATGACTGAGCCCACTTACCTATACCGGGGTATGACTCTTCTCTATTACCTGCTACATTCAAAACGGCAACCCCTTCAGTTTTTACAAACGTTAGAACCGATTGAACACTTGCATCAGACACCACCCATGGTTCTGATTGTTGTACGATGAGAACCGGCCTATTATATTCACTACAAAGCTTTCTCGTCAAACGACAACCTCTAGAATCTGGATCACCTAAAATAAGGGTAGCATCCGAATTCTTTACATTTAATCTTGTACGTGGTGGATATTTCACACTATCGGTTTCCACCAAACCAAATCTTGGGCCTAGGCTGGTATCATACCCACCCTGTACCTTAAATCCCTTGGGAATCCAGCCACCGGTATCAAACCCAAAAGCCTTGGCAACGATTAGCCCCGCTTGGTCTGCTCCAGACTGCCCCCCCGATATAACCATCATAACACGTTATCCTTAATTATATGATTCATCTTCATCATAGACTCCAAAATATTCTTCCCTTATCATATTTTCCGTATCTCGCTCTATCTTCTCTTTGACCGCTTTCCGAAGTTCATCATCATTCTTCTCAAATAGAACAAAATCATCAATGCCTAAGAGAATGTTAATTACGGACGTGTCCATTCCCCCAGTAATAGTATCAATTTTGATTGACTGTTTACTTGCAGTATATCTGACATGAAAATCGGTACCGATATGTAGATCAAGAACAAACATACAATCATTTACAGTGCTTAGGGTATTGTTGGTTTCATCACATACAACTTTAAATAAGGGTATGTCTTGGTTAATTGACATGATATATCCTCTATTATTCTTTTATACCTTAAAATTGCGACATAATGTCGCGTAAAATGTCGCAATAGTAGCTGAAGGGCACTTCCATTTCGCTAAAAATGAAATACTGGATTTCGGGATTCATGTATTTAGGTATCCAATAACCTAACCTAGTAGCGGCGGAACCTTCTGATGTGCTACCCGGACGCATTCCGTACCCCGCTATTACCTAACCATATCAAAATACAGGTGCGGCAATATTCAGCGACTAATTACAATGGAGTATAAACCACATTGTAGTGTATGTCAACTACTTTTTAGCCCGTAATGTCTTTAACGGCCCACATTACTGCTTCTTCAATTTTAGTTTTTGCTAGGGAGAGTTCCCTACTAGCCCCCAAGGTGTCGATGAATTCCCAGACTTCCAAACCCATATCCTTAACTTTCTGCATATTGGCTTTCTCTTCATCATCTAATACCCTGTAACCGTGACGCATTACATTGTTGATTGTTCTCTCATCGCTTGTGCTATCTACTGATTGTACCATTGTGATACTCCTGTTTAATTGTAGAAGTATTTATGTCAGTAAAATATTAGGGTCACAGGTTCTTTTGTTTCGCCCGGATAGCGAAATTCAATTCGGCCATCTTCTCTATGTCGGCCTGTGGTACATCTCCTTTGTGTTTGGCATTTCTTTTTTCCAAAGCAGATTTCATTTTTTCAAGATCAGTGATATTCTTACCCTTATACTTCCCCCGTTCAGCGGGATCAGTCTTAATCCAGTTCTTTTCAGTTAAAATATCTTTAAGTTTTGTCATTAGGTTTTCCTCACCAATTGCCTTCTTCACATTATTTATGCTAAAAGATATGGTGAGGGTACAAATTTGGTGGAGCTAGTCGGGATCGAACCGACAACCTCTTGCTTGCAAGGCAAGTGCTCTCCCAGTTGAGCTATAACCCCATATGTTACTTTCCAATCCCACGGCCATAACCTCTACGGCTGGCACTCATGGAATCACGCTTGGCATCACTCATAGGCTGGCCGTTACGAACACGAACAGCTCGGTGTGTAGCACCACGCTTGTTTTCTTTCTTGGTACTCATAATAATTTCCTTATAAATCAATGACTTGGTGGAGAATATCAGACTCGAACTGATCAGGCTAAAACTCTGCCAGAGTTTTCCGGGTAACCCATGCCCATTCCCCAAAAAATGTATTTAGTAAGGGTTTCAACCCTACCAGCGTTCTACCGCTTTCCACGGAGTGATGCCCGAGTATTGGGGCTGGTTACACCAGCACTTGGCACTTCAACGTTCTGTTCGTTACCTACTTAGACGCAATCTGCCTTCCCTAGATACCCATTGCAGAACCCTGACTAATGTCAGTAGCTTTGGGGTACCACGGTCCTCTTATCTATCCTGCTTTCGGAAGCTGTTACTAAATACAAAATCTTATGATACGTAATCTGCAAACCGTTTGGCTGCTAGTTTAGCATCATCTAAAGTCTTGATCGTCTTAGAGCCGTGTTGTTTAAAGGGTGTAGAGTCATCCCCAAAGTTGGCTTCAAAGACTTTATCTCCAATCTTAAATCCAGCTATAGCTCTATGGCTCCAGCCATACCAGATACCTTTCTTTTCATTAAGACCGACACCGGGGCCACCAGACTTGGTGATACCCAATTTATTGGCTCTCTGTTCAGCGGGACTTTCTTTCTTTTCTAAAATTTGTTTTACTTTCATAACCTTATTTAGTGTTTATCTACTCTTCTTCATCGAAAAGATAGGCAATATCATCCCCATCTCTAGCCTGTTCTCGGAGTAATCGTTCATCAGTATATTGCTTAATATGCTGGCCAGCATCCCGATGTTCCTTGATATGATTTAGCATTTCGCTGATTTTCGTGGTTGTGAAGTCACCATACCAACCACTCCCACCGTATCTTGGTGTTAACCTACATGCACAGCATTCTAGATACCCATTGACATGCATGTATATGTATGCATCATTTTCATGAAATCTACAATAACTCATAGCTAATCCTCTTCCAGCGCCTGTATCTGGGCTATATACAACTGCCTATGTAATATTATAAGGTCCTTTTGCATCCCAATAAGAGAAGTTACTTTGCCTGACCATATGTCCCTCTCTTCCTCACTAAATTCAGTCTGTTCACTGTCGAGATAAGATTGTAGGTCGTCTAACCCAGCATCAAAAGCTGTATCCTTTTCTTCAATGAGCAGTGTTATTTCATCTACACTTGCTGTTGCTTCATCACTCATAATCAATCTCCGTTATATGTGGTAGGACCGGAAGGATTCGAACCCTCGTTAACCGGGTAAAAGCCGGTTATTCTACGCAATTGAATTACGGTCCCAATATTAGATGGGCATAGCTGGATTTGAACCAACGTTCTACAACCCGGACGATCAGTACAGGTTAATAGCTTGTAAAGCCCCTATACCACCATACCATCCGGCACCTAGCCACTCGGCCACATGCCCAAGATTTATTTTGTTTCCAATTTACCGAATACGTTCTCGGCTAAACATATACTCCACATACAACCGTTCCTGTGGGGGTCGTGGGGGAGCAACTAAATTTTCTTCTTTTATAAACTTTTCCAGTGCTTTAATTCTATCTAGATAATACGAGATATCAAACTCTAGACCCGCTACTTTTTTATTGTTAAAAATATCCATTATAGCCACACCATATAATAAACGAATGGTGGAGCAAATGGAATAGCTATATGTGTAAATAAAAATGCCATAATCATCGTAGGCCCTCTCGTCATATCTGCCCACACTTGGTCATTGTTACATCTTTTAAGAGCATACGACTTTGATGTAATACAACGAAACGAATCGTACCAGTAATGAAACGGCCCTGTCCAATTAGGGTAAGGATATCCAAGTTGCCCCGAATTCAAACACCATTCAAGCATTGCATAACCCCACCAAAACAGTAATGCTAAAAATTGAGCCCCCAGTGGGTATGTGTATAATGAATTAAGGTATGATGTTAGTGCGTACATAAACAATAATATCAATGCCATACCAGCTATTGTTAATGCTTTTTCCCACCAACGCAATTCAGTTCCGTGTTGTTCCGGTTTAGTCGTCATACTATCATCCTTTTTAAATTACTGGCTCATGCCACACGTGTGTTTTCCAAACCTGCCACCATGGGTTTCTATATTCCCTAACAGTCTCACCCACACAATTACTTAACGGTGATTCACACTTAGGACATTGTTCCTTATGTGCAAATACAGTCCTACATGTTTTACACTCATATATCACTATTGTTGTCACTTCCACAATATCACCATATGCTCATTAAGCATCCTATCAAATACAAGGCGTATATTAACACAAACGCAGTATGAATACCACCCCAAGTCCAAGCATAATACACAGTCCATGGAAATAAATCATAATCCACGAGTGTATAGCAAAATAATGCCGCGCTAATTATCCATAGCACGAGTAATACTAGCATGGTGTCAATTTCCCGTTTTTTATACCAATGTGTCGATTCAAAGACATCTGAATCATCATCAATGTTACTCGTTCCATGACTATAGAAGCCTTTCGATACCGCTCTGTTCCATCTAACTTAGCTATCTCTTTACCGGATATACCACCCAATTCCGCACTCAATTCCGCCTCATGTGCTTTATTCTGTGCTAATTCTTCTTCTAGAGAATCTATATCCCTAGCCGCATACTCCGCTTCTTCCTTCTCCCATCGCCTTGTACGCTCTTCTGGACTAAAATAGTTCTCGCGTTCATATGGTGTCATATCACGTAACTTACCGGAATCAATCATGCCCATTGTATTTCTCCTTAAATTTTGTGGGACCAGTAGGGTTCGAACCTACAGTGGGTTATTCACCTCCGAGTTAAAAGCCCGGTACCTTCAGCCAATTCGGTCATGGTCCCAATAATATACTATCTAAATATGAATGTCAACTGTATATTGTATAAATAAGTAATATGAAGCTACGTAACATAATAACAGAAGTCCCACTACCCAGCGATTGGGACAGCTCCGCATACACCAAACACAAATCATTTGCATCTAGAGTAAGATACGCCACTGAGCGTGCCAAGAAAATAGGTACTGGCTCATCTAGGATTGCCTTTGAAATTGAATATCAAGGACGCCCGACTGTTCTTAAGATTGCCAAGAATAAAAAAGGCATGGCCCAAAATCAGTATGAAATAAATACCTTGGGTGATGGGTACGTTATGCAGATGAATATTACCATCCCCCTGATTGATAGTGACGAAATTGACTACGATAATCCAACGTGGCTTCACACTGAAAAAGCCGAGAAGATGACCCCTAATGCATTTAGAACTGCCATGGGTGGCATGACCCCGGATGAGTTAACGACATTCATACAATGGTCTAATGGCCGTAGTCACTCTCCACCAAACAACATGACCGTAGAAGAAGCACAACAACTATTAGAGGATAACGAAACCCTCTATGATCTCATGGATTTTACTGGCAACTTTGACATTGTTGTTGATGATATAGGTAGACTTGCCAATTGGGGAATATACAAAAGTAACCCAGTTCTAATAGACGTTGGTGGCAGTTCAGAAGTTATACAAAAATATTACTAAACTCCTTTGCTGCCCCGGAAGGACTCGAACCTTCAATTACCAGAATCAAACTCTGGTGCCTTACCAATTTGGCTACAGGGCAATTGTAAATTAGATAACTTCCCGAATTGAACGGGTCTACCGAAAGTACAGCTTACCGGTGACGAAGGGAGAGTTGAACTCCTACTGTGGTTTTTACGGGGTGCTACCGATTACACTAATGGTTATCTAAAATGTTGGTTGTGACAGGTGTCCACGTTATTTCAACCCCTAATCAAATAAAGAAACAACACCAATAAAGTGATCCATTTCTGATACCTCCGTTATTTCTGGCGCATTCTCCCCATCGTGACACACATCTTTAAACCTTGCTTCGGCCAGATTTTCAGATGGAGCTACAACATAGAGAGTGACATCTATTTTATTGTATTTACCTGACCACCGTGGCCCGTCTACTGGGTTACCCGCAGACATATCCATTTTAGAGACAACCCCTTTGATCTTATAAAGATTCAGCTTATCACTCATCCTTCAACCCCCGGCACATTTTCTATCTCATCAAATACTATAGGGGGGGACCAATCACAATCTAATTTTCGGGCAATTTCCAATGCCGTAACTTCCATTTCAATCATACCAAAACCGCCGTCTAAATTATTAATGATTATCATATTATCGTCTCCAAATAAAAGGTGGGGGTTCCCATCAACCTTTCCAACAAACGCCCACCGACGCTTATGTACGATTGATCTCGTTTGCTTGATCATGTCATCGGTTATTACTAACCTTCATCTCCGTAGAGTATAACATAACCAATAAAAAAATACAACTTGACATTACATGCTTCTGGTAGCCATGGTGTGAGAGGTTGCATAAACCTTATGTTATTCTTCTCTACGTAAACCTCGACATCCTTCCGGGGTTAATTTAAAACTGTGAATGAAATCATCTCCCTCTTCATTATTATCTCTTATTACATACGGAATTATCCACACCTTATCCCATCCAACACTATTTTTTACGAAATGATAAACACCGGATATAATCCGGCCAGAGAACATTGAATTTCCAGTATCGGGTGCCCATTCATGGAAATCTCGCAAATCTAACAAATCTAAAATCTCAGATTCACTGAAAATTCCAAAAACACCAACCTCCAAGGTTCCCCAATTACAGGGTAACGGCTCATCCTTGGTGGCATTACGATCATAGTCTACCCAAGTGTCAGTTTCTGAATCATATATTGAATATTCTTCATAAATGTCAACCATCTTATCTCCAAATTTGGCGGAACGAACGGGAGTCGAACCCGCATCCTCTTCCTTGACAGGGAAGTGCTCTACCAGTTAAGCTACCGTTCCAACTCCGGGTTTTACTGATGGTCTTTCCCATCACCTTGTACCGCCACTGATGGACGAGGCAAGGAGGATATCCCGGCTTCCTATTAGCATACGAAAGGGTGGGAATTGAGCCACCATCTCCCCCCCAATGGGGGCAATCTACCTTCACTTAACCGTACTAACTAGACGTTTCGTGGAGAGCGACTCCCTTACTAAGAATAATTTTCCAACTAACCTACTTCATATTGATATACTTTCATATTTCGGTGATGTCAACTAGACAGCTTAATCCATGGGGGTTTAACCCGTGGACTGTCCACTTGCCAACTATGTCTTTTTTTACCTTGCCGTCTAAGGAGTAAATATAGCTTACGCTTACTCTACCAGATAGTGCATAGGTATTCCCGTCATCATACAGTACGTGCATCACACAGCGGTGGTTGCTCACTAACTGTAGGTCATCTACTACTACTGATACGGGTTCTATTTCTTTTGTTGGCTCTCTTCTCTTATACCAACTGAGCTTTCTTATCGTTAATTTCATTTGCGGCACTATAACAGCATTATTCATGGTTGTCAATACTAAAACCTATTAATTGATCCATCCCTCTCCTGCTTCAAACGACGACGAATTGTACTTTCATCAATACCTGTTTGTCTGGACACTTCAGCGAATGAAACAAATTCTTCAAACAATTCATCTAGGTCAATCTCATCCCAGTTGTGTTTTTCTAGGGATTTATGCCTCTCACTCATTCCCCTACGTGCTTCCACATCTTCAACGTAATATTTTAATTTTCTTAGAGACGCCCATTTACTGGGGGCACCACTACATTTAGAAACACAGGTCTCTGTTCTAATCAACATCTCACCACCGCACTTCGGGCATGTCTCAAACGGGTCATCCCTCTTTGCTCTATACATTTCCTCTGTATCTAGCTCAATATGTAGATCGTCACCCATGATTATATTTCCAAATAAATGGAAGTATAACCACATCGCGGTGGTATGTCAAGTAAAATTTGGCGGTGATGAAGG
>Ga0307378_10001112_pt1 | contig 44435 bp, 44 predicted proteins | sample UN1MG_FD_202238 | JGI IMG/M metagenome (GOLD analysis project Ga0307378, IMG submission 202238) | Soil microbial communities from Risofladan, Vaasa, Finland - UN-1 | ecosystem: Environmental > Terrestrial > Soil > Coastal area > Acid sulfate soil | place: Finland: Risofladan, Vaasa | collected... | reverse complement strand
CTTATCATGATATGATAGATTTTACTTTTACTTTTTATTCTGGCTACCCTTGGCATATAAATTCCCCCACTGATAGTTTATAATACCAATAGGGTATTGTCAAACAAAGAACCGTCCCCTTGTTTTCTTTTATCTATTTATTCAGAAAAGAGCACCTTTGCCAACTTTGTTATATTGCAAAACTTGATCCCCAATTCTCCTACTAAATACCTTCAAACTGTTTACATATTTCTTTTAATGTAACCTACGTATGACTCAATGTTACTTAATCTCGACTCAATGTTAACCATATATGACTCAATGTTACTTAATGCTTTATAAATTTTCGGTAAGTAGTAATCATAATCCCCAGTTTGAGCTTTTACTACTCCAGATAAAAATCCTCCTAAAATTGTCCCTATTAGCATCCCTATCAATAAAAAAATAATAGCTTTCTTTTGCATTTTCTTAAAAACCTCCTTTAATTATTCTAAAATACATTTAAAATCAATTTAACCCCCTTGTTTTACCCTCTTCGCTTTCTTATCAACATAAATTGCTCTAAAAAATTCTATTATGCGGCAAGTCTTGCAATATCACTTCTCCTCTTCCCCTTCATTTTTTTAATTAAAATGGGGAACACATCCTATTTTTTCTATAGTTTAATTTCCCCTTTTATGAGGTATCCCTTGAGGGTGTCTATCTATAATAATATCTAAAGCCATAACCATCTGGTTAAGAAACTCCTCAGATCCCATAAGTTTTCCGATAAAAATACCGAATAATTAACCTGGTACACCTTCCCTATTTATCTAATTTAAAAATAAAATATTAATTGTCTAAGAAAATGGGTGTCTGTCCCTATTATTCCCCCAATGTTCCTTCAAACTCTCTGTTATACGCAGTTGGCATACAAATATGTTGTGACACATTAGTCAGCCAGTTTTACTCGGCCTGATATAATCGCTATTGAATTAATTACAGAAGTCGTAGCTTCCGCGCAAAGTGCTGCATCGCGAAATGATGCAGTTCGGCTATGTTGAAGATCGTTTGCAAGACTCAAAGCTGCTCTTACATGGCGCCGTGCTGCTTCATTTGCTCCATCAGCCAATTCATGGTTTATGTATGCCTCCAACATACGTTTCGCATCAGTCTCGCTTGGATTGACTCCGTCTAATGTTTTGTGAATTTCTGGGTTATATACCTCTTGTGCAAGTGATATCAATGTCTCTCGCGACAAAAGCCCAATAGCTTGAAATTGTTCTTCAGTAGAAGCAACTTCAAGGCGTTCACGAATCTCTTGAATACCTCGATCTACTCGAGTCCAACCAGTAGGTTCAGCCGGCCGACTTGATGGTGTGGTACTTTGAAGATGATCCAATAGTGGCCCATACATCTCGGAAATATATACTCGTCGAGATGCCCATGTAGGCAGATCGCCGCTACTCCATTTTCCATACCAAGACCATAAATCCCCATGCGGGTTTGGATCATCAATCCCCCGTTCATTTAAACCTTCCCGAATTCTTGCGCGTCTGGCTCCGTAGTCACTATTAACATGTTGAATTTTAGGACCGCCAGTAGCAACTGCAATCATCAGTGCCTTTTGAGTCTCAGTTTCTGCTATCAATTCCTTGTCAGTCATTTGTTTCTAAACTCTCCTCTAAATACTCGCCAATTGCGTATAACGGCTCCAGCATATACGACATTGCGACCGAAGTGAGCAATGCCTCGAAGGGCAAGGGAGTTATCCCGTAGCATATATGCTGTGTTATATGCTGTCGGGCGGGCTTTAATATTCCTAACTTTTACTCCTTTTAGAATTACTTTATATATGGACACTATTTTTCAAGTAGCTTAAATTTTTAAAGGGCTAGGATTACTATTTTCGCAACACCAAACGCAAAAAAAGGAAATACAGCCATAATTATAGTGGTTACAAGCAACGATGTCCAAAACTCTGGATGGTGTTCCCGAGCCATACTGAGCATAGTAGGTACAACTTTTTTCGCTCGCAGATCCGGTATAGCTTTATACATCTGTTTAAATAGACGTCCGATGGTTGCTTCATATACACTGGCCGTGACAAAGGTACATATGAAAAAAGTCACTCCAGAAAACACAAAAGATTGGTCACCAAATACTCGTGACAAAATCCACGCAGTTCCTATACTTTGAATACCTATGATTAAATGCTCATATTTTGCCCTTATGCCCCACCGTGAAATTACATCTAAAAGCGTTCGTAATCCATAATATAATAGATATACATAAGCGAAGCTGTACATAGACGGGAACAGAAACCTAGAAGTAAGAGGAGGCCCTAAAAGGTGCTTGATCCAGATTGTTAATGCATAGCCCCCCACAAGCCCATTAGATATGACAGAAATCTCAAACCACCCTTCCTTTCGAAGAGATATTCTCATTAATAAAACTATTATAGCAATTACCCCATAAAGCACACCGAACGCAAAAAGATTTGAGGGGTTGGAAAAATTGAGTAATGTCTTTAATTGCCCTAGAACGTAAGGTCCCGCCGAAACCTCAGTTAAACGTGCAAACAACAAGACATCAACGAAATCTAGACCGTTGGTTGCCGTACTCCATAAGGTAAGAGGCAAAAAAATGGCTATGTATAATAAACCAACAACGCCAAAACCCATAATTTGACCAAAGACGATCGCCTCCTCTAATTTGGAGGTCTCCGCGCACACTTCTTTGTCGGAATCTCCTAACTCCCCAATGGCCTTAAAAAAACCCAATCGGTATACATCCAGACAAAGCAGCCCAGAACCTATTGCATAAAGCACAACAGAAATCCAATAAGGGCACTGTTGCCTTAGTGTAGCAACAAAAAACGCAACAGGAACAATCATACTACTAATTATGCCTGCTTTGATAGAAAGCCTGAAGTCATAATTATTTCGTTCCTTCCTATGCGGTGTAGCTAAGATTTTGGATATCCTATGAGCGTACCAAAAGCAATACAGTCCGAATAAAAGGGTGAGAAGACCCTGAAATATACTAAACCAAGGTTGGATCTTATAAAACAATCTGCCTAATAAGAGTGTGATCGCAATTAACATGCAGATGCAAGCTATGGGGATGAGAATGGATTCTAGGATGTCTTTATAATATTTGTCGCCACTAGAAAGAAACTTTTCTGACTTTATTTTTTCCAGAAGGCCAAGAGTCTTCACGTAAACCACTCCTTACTTAAAATATATTCTTCTCATTATCCAGCTCGATGGCATACAACTTAAAATAATCGAGCTATTTCGTTTATGCTCCTAAATTGGCATATTTTGCGAAGTACTTCGTTTATGCACGACTATAGGTGAAACCTCGTGTGTCAGGGGACGGTTCTTTGATACACTTTAATCCTCGATACTATACCTCGATTAAAAAAGTCTATAGGGTCTATAATTAAAAAAATATATTATAACTATAGAATAATCTGAAAGATGAGGATAGTCAAATAACTTTCTTTATGCAAGAATAAACTATATGGCCAGAGGAACATTTGTGGCTATAGGAGTCTGTCGAAACATAGGATATTATATCCTGGTGACTCGACCTGAACTGCCGGATGTTCCTCTGCCTCTACCTTAGTCTAATGGGAAGATGCCTATAAAAAGTGGCTATTATAGACAGGATATCGGATAGGGGCAAGGTCATAAACCTATAAGGAGGGAAGAAAGATGAAAAGACTATCCGGAGGAATCGATATGGGGAGCGAATCCCATCACATTACCATCTTAGATGAGGAAGATAATTTTCTTTACAATCAGAAGGTATCTCATCAACTTAATGAATTTGCTGAAAGTATAAAGCTATTTAGAAAGATAGAAAAACAAGAAGGAGGAAAGATATCCTTCGCCTTAGAGGGAAAGAACGGCTATAGTGCTCCACTTGACCGGATACTACTTTATCAAGGGTTTACCCTCTACAATGTAGATAACTTAAAATTAAAAAGGTTTAGAGAGGCCTTTGCCGGAGAATGGAGAGATGATGAAAGAGATTCTCTGATGCTCTCCAAGATGTTAAAATTAAAAGACTATATAAATAGTGAAAGGGAAAGGGTATTCATTAAAATAGAGAAACCTTCTCTTATAACCGAAGGCCTGAAGCTCCTCTCTCGCCACCAGCAGACTCTAATTAATGAGAAGATAAGACTGATTAACCGGTTAGGAAAGAAATTACTAGAAGTATGTCCCCAGATATTAAAATTGGGTAAACTGAAGAACAAAAAGATAATTGCTGTTTTAGCCAAATATCCTGATTTTTCTAAATATAAAAAAATTACCCTTAAATCACTACTGAAAATAAAAGGAATAGGAAAAATAAAAGCTCCTTTTTTAGTTAAAAGGTTAAATAATATAGAGTATATGCCTGGTCTAACCGATATATACAAAACGATCATCTTATCTTATGCTAAACGTATTTCAGAGTTACAAAAAGAGATTGAGGATATAGATAAAAAACTAGATGAAATAGGAGAAAAGGATAAAGAGGTTAAACATTTAAAGACTCTCCCCGGAGTTGCTACCAAACTGGCCAGCAGATTAATCGGAGAGATGGGAGATATTAATCGTTTCCCTTCCGAGAAACAGTTGGCTATCTACTGTGGAATAGCCTGTGTAGATAATAATTCAGGAAAGGTAACTAAAGCCAAAGCAGTGTATAAGGCCAATAAAATATGTAAACAGGCTTTAATTACTATGGCTGGAGGTAGTATCCGTCTTAGTCTTCAATGCAGGGCTTACTATTTAAAAAAGCGAACAGAAGGGAAGAGCCATAATCATGCCCTTCGCTGCCTGGCCCGACAAATGATTAAAGTAATTCATAGAATGTTAACTGAAGATAGGGATTATATTGTTAGGAAAGAGTTAAGGAAAGTTGCATAAAAAAGTTTAAAATTATCTTGATTTTTCAGATGGGAAGTTCAGGTCTTGAAATATCACATTTCATATTCCCGATTAATTTTCATTACTGCCCTTCCCGGCTCTCGATAGAATAAAGCACACCAAGATATATTCTAATATATTTTTTAGGATGTTACCTTACCGGAGATAAGTCTCATACATCGCTTGATTTTTTGACTTCTTCCCATATATTTAAAGATCTCAACCAGGGGTGGTCTATCTATATTGCGAATATGCTACATCCTTTGTTATATTTCAAGACCTGACCCTATTATTTTATTCTATTATTTTATTTTCGATATAACTTCTGATTGATATTTTTCTGAAATTACAGAAACAATATTAAAACTAAGTGGAATAACAATCGCAACTATTACAGCCTCAAAAGCAGCTATGTCTGATAAAAAATTTGAATCAAAATTAAATTTAGAAATTAAAATAGAAATGTTTTTAATAATCTCTATATTTATTCCTTAAAATTTATAATTGTTTTGTTATTTATATCTAAAATACTTCTTCACAAAAAATAAGATTATCATATAGTCACCTACTTTTTTTAAATATATTTTTATAAATACAAATAAAAACACTTTGGTTATTTTTCTTCAGAAACCTTTTGAAATAATTTTTCTATACAATCTTCCTTATCATCTAAAAATAACACGTGATCTTTTTCGTATTCTTCTTTTGATTTATTTCTTTTTATGGCAGAATAATCAGTAACAGAAAGAATATAAGAATCGATTTTTATATTTATATTCGGATTTTTTTTGTATATTTCCGGTTGAACTTCATTCTTTAAACATTCATATAATTTTATTTTTTCTTCATCTTCAATTAATATTCCTTTGGGGTCAATGAAGATGACAGTTTGTTTACCTTTTTCTTTTACCCACATTATAAAATCAGGATAGAAACCCGCATTCTTAAAAAATCCCACACCCTTTTGAGGTAAATTTCTCAACAAGAATACTTCTTTGTCCCTATTTTTTTCTTTATTTGCTTTAAGGTATTCTTTTAACTTTCTTATAAATTTAGTCTCACCTTCATTTAACTTGGGAGGTTCTGAGCTTATAAAATCTTCAATAGAATTTTTATTTTTCTTACCACTTATCACTAAAGGCGCATATAAATGCTGATCCAAATGTATGGTAGGTATTTCCTCTATATCTTCTCTGTATAATCTATCTATATTTTTTAGAACTTCCTTTATTTTCTCAATTCTATCTTTTACCCTTTCTCTTCCTTCCTTATCATCAGGAATATCTATTCTTAACTTATATTCATCATAATTAAAGTTCTCATCATCTTTTACTAAATATACTGGCTGCAATTTTTCAGTCTCTGCATGTCTCTCCTCATGATAATAATAATTCTTAATATATTTCTTCAATATCATTAAAATAATTTCTTTTATATTCTCTAAATCTCTAAAAGATTTTAATCTAATTTGTTCAGGGAAGGCATAAATTTTATAATTTCCATTCTCGATTATCTCTCGTAAAGCCTCTTCTTTAAGTTTTAAATTATAAAATCTTTTACTAATTTTAAATTCAATTATTCTAAGATAAATTTCCTCCCAGTTGAGAAGTTTTGTATATTTTAAAAAATCTCTCCTTAAATTCGAATCTATAGGTTCATCTCCTAATTCCGCCATCGAAGTATCTAACCCGTGAGCAAGAGTAACCTTTGGCCTTAAGTCAATCTTTACTTCAGCCAAAATTTTTTCATTAATTTTAAAATCAATATAATTATCAACAAAGTTAAAACTTTTATCAGTTTTAAGAGTGTATAACCTTTTCCATTTTGGTCCATCAAAATATTTTTTTATAGGTATTGTTATTTCTTCATAATCAAATCCTTCTTTCTTAACCGTTTCTAAAAATACATTTATATAATCCGCATTAAGGCCAAAGATATTAAGAGTTTCGAGTGATTTAATCTCATCTTTATTTTCATTACTTCTTTTTAGGGATAACTCTTTACCTTTAAGCCTTACTCCCCTTCCAAATAATTGAATTATCTGAGGACCTTCTCCTTTACCTATATTTAAAAGACCCATAGAACATACCCGCCAACTATCCCATCCCTCAATAAATTTCTTTGCTCCAATAAGGATATTGATATTCGAATCATAATTATTTAGCTGGTCAAAAAGAGAAGGAGTAAATGTATCTGCTTCCACCTCAATTCCTTCTTCTTCTAACAACTTCTTAAACCCAGATACATCACCAATATTTATTACGCCAAAATATTCTCCCTCTCCTATTTTTAATCCTATCTCTCCTTCTGCGGATTTAAGTTCATAAAGATATAATGAACCGCTAACTTGATTAAAAATCTTTTTAAAAATATCTGTTACATTACTACCTTTTTGTTTTACATATTCTAATTTGTCTTTAAATATATCTTCTCCTTCTTTATCAAGTAATCCTGATTTTTCTTTAAATATCTTGGAGATATTATTTTCTAAAAAGCTTTTATTCTCTATTATTTTCTTTAAAAATTTAACTACATCTAATACATCGGAAATGGTCTCTTTTTCATTCTTAGTTAAACTACTAGTCTTTCTCCCTATCACTTTACTCCCCACAAATGCCCATAAAGGTTTTTCTATGAGATATTCCTTTAGTTCACTCCTATAATTTTCATAAAAAAGAGATTGTTCATAAAAAGATAAAAGATTGCCAGTTAGAATTATTTCTTTATAATCTTCAGAAAAAGTATTTTCTTTTAAATTACAAACATGAAAATCTTTTCCGTAGCCGTCTTCGTAAAAATACTTATAGGAATAATCAAAGATTATCGCCTTAGAATATTCCTCCAATAAGTCATTGTTTGTACCATTAACTTTAAGTACTTGTCCAAAAGTAGCACTATATTCAAAGATAAATCCGTGTTTCCCTAAATCTTCCCTCAACCTTTTCCAGGTTTGTTCTTCAGTTGACTGTCCCTTATGCCCTTCATCAATAAATACCAAATTTCTCCCTTCAAAATAACTCGTTTCAATCCGAACTCCGGAACCCTTCTTTTTCTCCGTTAATTTATGAATATCAATAACCAACACTTCATCTTTATAGAGAGTTAGATTATCCGAACTCTCTGAATATATCTTGCAAGGCACTCCACTTCTTTGCATTTCCTCATAATGTTGCTTTGACATTCCTTCATTCGGTGTAATTAAAATTATATTGTCCAGAGGTTCTTTGTTATATTTTAAAAATTGCCAGTAATTTATATGCATTATTAAGGTCTTGCCACTTCCTGTAGCCATCCAGTAAGCAAGTTTTTTTAAGTCTTCTTCTTCTTCAAAAAAAGAAATATCTACCTTTTCTATTTGCTTATAATCTTCCAAGAACGAATTTAATTCAGTCAATAATTCTTGTCGACTATTAAAATATCTATCAAGATAAACCTCGGCAAACAAGATAGCTAAATATTGGAAGTATTTTAGATTTATATTCTCTCTTCTATTTTTACTTAATCTTTTAGAATAATCTTTTATTGCCTCATCATATTTTACTAATTCTCTAGAAGATATTTTCATATCTCTTATGCCCATTAATGCGCTTAAAAAATAACTTTTCCCATCATTTTCAAATCCTACTTCTCTATCTTTTATAATATTCCTAAGTTCAGAAAAACTGCTGTATCCAACTAGAGAAAGAAGATATTTGTTTAATATAAAATATTTTTCTAATTTCATTTTTAAACTCCTGCGCGACTTTTAAATTCACTTTCTATCGGTTTATAATTCTTTACCAAGCTGTCTCCATTTATATAAATCTCTTCAGGTTTAAAATCATTTATAATTTTAGAGATAATTTCTTTATCTCCTTCAAGGTTAATATCTACAGTGGAACGCCATACTATAGCAACTTTTTTAAAATTTCTCTCTCCTAATACAAATACATATTTTCTTCCATTGTCAGTTAAATATCGGTATTTGTTTATCTTTAATCCAATCAAATAATTAAAGGTCTCTACCAAATCTACACTTACAATTTCTTCGGCTTTATCTCCGGAAATTATTTTTAATTTATATTCAAATGGATTGCTAAATTGTTTTAGTGCCAAGAGTGAGGGGCTTCCTTCAGTTTCAAATTTAAGCATATATTTCATTAAATATTCTGATTTTTCCTCTTCTGATAAAAGATTTAATATTCTCTGGCCTTTTTCCTCTTGAGGAAATTCTAAATTATGGAGAGTATCTTCGTATTGTTCAAGGCAATGATATTTAATTATTTGGCTTATGCCGTCATTATCTTGTGGTTTTCCATCTTTCCAATTAAAGGAATAACAAACTTTTTTGAGTCTGGGGATTATAATCGTATTAAAATAATCAGCCATTTCTATAAGAATATATTTTCTTTTGCCATTATCTTCCTTATTTAGTTTCATAACTGAATGTGCAGTAGTACCCGAACCTGCAAAAAAATCTAAAATAATTTCGTGATTAATAGTAGTTGTTATATATATAAACATTTTTATTAGAGAAACAGGTTTTGGTTTTATATATGTATAATCACACGGCGCAAATAAATTATTTATTTGCTTAGTAGCCTCAACATTCATTCCGATTTTAATTCCATTATCAGATAGTATACTTTTTATTATTTGTCCATTTATAGTCCCATCTTCATTATGAAGATATTTTTTAATTTTAACTTTATATTTATTATTCTCTTTAAAAACATTAATTAATCCAATTCCATAATATTTTTCTATTATATCCTTACCAATTAACCAGGTAGCATCTCCGCCTAATTTGATACAAAATATATAATTCGAGTACAATTTGTCAAAAAATATTCTTTGTTGTTTCTTATATTTATCTTTAAATTCAAATCCAACTATTTTTCTATTTTTTTCATCATAGAGTATCCCATAATCTAAATTAGGTCTTCTACTTTTAGTTTGTTGACTGGGTCCAATTAATTCCATCCATCTAAAAAAATCCCTTCCATCTTTTTCTTTATACTTTTTTAAAAAATTTTCGCTAAGTAAATTATGATAAATAAAGCTATCTCTGTTTCCGTTTACAAGGATATACTCGTGATTTTCAGAAAGATTTTTCGCTGAGAAACTACCTATCCCCCCTCTTTTTTTCCAAATCAAATTCCCAAATCTTTTTTCAAATATTGAGTTTAAAATAAACTGCATTCTATAGCTTTCTCCGTTTTGAGAATCTAAGTCTCCTATACTAGTAAAAATAAGCCCGTCTTTTTGCATTAATTTTTTCGAAATTTCTAATCTATTATCTAACATAGAAAGCCAACTTGAATGTTGATATTTATCTTTATATATAAATTCGTCATTTCCTGTATTATAGGGAGGATCAATATAAATACACTTTACCTTCTCTTTATATTTTTCTAATAATAAATCTAACGCCTGCCAATTCTCGCTTTTAATTAAAACACCATCTATTAAATCATCAAGATTATCTTTATCGGTTAATTTTTCAAGCAATCTTTCTTTAAAATCTTGGTTAAAATATTTTGTATCTACCGGCAATTTTTTATATTTATCACCGAATAAATCTTTTTTAGTTACCAAGTTTTCTGTTTTATTTATTTCTCCAAATCCTAATTCTTTCCATTCTTTTAATTGTTCTTTATTATTTATAATTTCTGGGTGAAATTCTTCTGGAATCCGGTCAATAGTTATTACATAATCTGTCTTTAAAACGAACTTCTTCTTTTCCCAAAGCATCTTTTGAAAATCTTCTATCTGAGCTAAAAACTCGATTATTTTTTTACCAATATTTTTAACTACTTTAGTCCGAGTAATATGCCGGTTAAAATACCTTTCCTTTTCTGTATCCAAACTATCTATATCTAAAACTTCGGTTTTTATAAAATAATCAAGTTCTCTTTCTAAAAAACTTTTCAAATCTTTATGAATGAAGAAATCAGAAGTGATTTTGCGGGTGAATTTATAAAGATGTTTTTCCAGAATTGTCTTTTCTTCCTGTTTTTCAAGCAATAATTTTTTTGGTTCAGGTAGGTTTATAGAATCGATAATTTTATCTTTTAAGATAGCATTTAGGTCATCTTGAGTTATTCCAGTTTTTTTAAGTCCGCCGGCTTTTGTCTTTACGGGATAATCTGCAAAATCTTGCTCAATAAGAGGCCTGTAATCAAATTTAATAAGGCAGGTATTCTCTTTAATATCAATTGATTCATTGGGGGATAAGAAAAAATATCTTCTTTCTCCTTTAACGTTGCCTGCTTCAACTTCGGCCAAAGTAGTTTTGAAGATAAATCTCCCTCCCTTTTGAGTAAATACATAATCCTTAAAAACTTCACCGGTTTTAATGTAGTACTGGTCAAAATTGGCCCAGTAAAGTTTTACTTCTTCGCCATTATAGGGGATAGCATATTTATGGTGTTTAGAAGAATATCTTCTTTTAGAAATAAAATCTCCATCTTCATAGTATCTGGAAAAGAAATTATAAAGGTCATTAAAAGTTTGCGCTCGGATGCTTTCAGTTATATCTGTATCCTCGCTTTGTTTCTTAAGTTCCAGATATTCTTTAGCAAAAGGCTTATCTTTAAATTTTTCTTTTATTTCACCATTCTTTAAAATCTTCTCACCTAACTCTTCTTCAAGTTTCCCAATCTCTTTTTTCTTTTCTTCAATTTTTCCTAATAATTCTTTCTGATTTTGCATTTTGTATTTTTCAAATTCTTTTTCAGCCGCTTTTATTAAATCATTTTCAATAAAATCCTCTATCTCTTTCCGTTTGTAATTCATTATTCTATAAATTCCAAAATCCAGGTCAGAATAATCAAATTGAAAAAGTTCTTTTAATTTATCTTTTAATTTTTGTGAAAAATCATTATCTTTCTTTTTGTTCATTAACCCCGCTCCTTTTTAAGTTACTAATGGAAATTTCTTTTATAAGCCTATTACATATTATACAAGTAAAAAATTTTATTAGATATCGCTTCCAAGATTAATAAATTATTAATCTTGCTCTAAGTATGTCATAATTTTTCTAAAAACATCGGTTATTATAAATATACCGCCTTCTCCAAACCATCCAGCTGGTAATTCTCTTATTAAACCACTTTTTTCTAATCTAAGAAAAATAAATCGAAAATCCTCTTCAGGAATTGAGGAACACTCCTTCTCTAATTCTTCCCATCCACATCTTAAAGCCCACTGCAATTCATCTTCTCCTTTTCTTTTCTCTCTCTTTTGCTGTTTATATATTGTTCTTGCTACTTCTAATTCTCTCATTGTTAATTCTGCAAGTACCTGCAAATATTCCTCGGGAGAATATCTTTTTCTATCCTGAAATTTAACTGTACCTTTGAGTAATTTCGCATACAATTTTATTTTTCCCTTATCTCTGGTTTTAGCTGCCACATCAATAGTTCTTATAAATAAATCAATAAATTCTTCAGAATTTATGTAATCTTTGTCGACCTTCTTATTCTCTAAAGTAGTCATTTCGTATTTTAACTCATCAAATAGGTTTATTATTCTATCACTAAATATTTTTTGAGATTTTGTAGTTAAAAAAACATCTAATGGACTACCAATATATGGTATTAAGGTTATTGCTTCGCGCAATATAATATTTTCAGAATATTTTTCAATTGCAGGTTTTAATTTATCAGAAATATATTTATCAGTAGAAGATTTTTCCATATTTTTACCCAATCATTCTTTCTAACATTTTCGTAAATTTTTAAAAAATAACCTCAAAATTAAGAATTTCTTTAAGTTGACGTCTTAAAAAATCTTCCCAAGCCTCATTAAATGGATCATTCAAGCTCTTCTAATCCTTTTTCATTAAGATTTATGATTAATCTCCACCTGGCATTTTTAGTCTCTTTTTCTGGCATAGTAGGGTCTAGTAAAAGATAATTTCGAGTATTTATTTTTGGAAGGCTTATTTTTATATTTAATAGTTCGCATAGATAACCTAATCTTCTTAATACTCCAGAATTTCCGATGCGCTGAGCATAATTTTTGAGTTTTTTTTGATCAAACTTATTATTTTTTAAAGCTTTGGCTACTTCAATAATTCCTCCACAATATTGTGGTTTATCCAGGCAATCGATAATAGTTTTTTCTTTGTCCGTAATAGTTATTTGAGTTTCTTCAATCCATTCTTTTCTAATTCCAAACATTTTCTCTTTTTTGATTTTTACTATTTGATATTTAACGCCAAATACTTTAATATCTTGATTCTTTTTCCTGGCAGTCGTCTGGAGAAATACGGTAGTTGGAATCTGTTCAGTTAAACCATAATAGTTAAGTGCACTCCAATAAGCAATAGAACAAGGCTCAATTAATGTTGATCCAATAACAAATTCGTGTAAGGTGTATTTCCCTTTTTCTGCTCCTAATGGAATGATTAAATATTTTCCTTTTTCAATACGTTCAATTTCCCCTTTTTGTTCTAATCTATGTAAGGCTATTTTTAAACTATCTTTATTTCCTTTAAAATTTTTTAGTATTTCTTTTACAATAATAAAATGTTTACCGATTATATATTCTTCTAAAAAGGAAATATTTGAATCAACTCTTTTTCTTTTTCCTTTTGCCTTTATAATAATGACTACCTTAGCTCCAGCTTGTTTGAAATATTCTGAATATCTACTAAAGATATCTTTGTTTAATTTTCCTGTATCTAAAATTATAACTATTATTTCTTTATCAAAATTTCTATATCTTATTATCTCAGAAATTCCTCTCTCTAAAGTTCCTACATTATCAGCATATTTTAATTCAATAATAAATTCATTATTTACTAATATGTCTAAAACACCATATTTTGTTATCTCTTCACTTTTTATATTTATATTGGCTGGAAGATTTAACTTTAAAAATTTTGCTAATCTGTCCTTCAAATGATTTTCATTTTCAAAAACTACATTATTAATTACTTTTTGAAAATCTTTTTCTATTATTTCTTTAATGAATATTGTATCAATCATTTTTCTATAACCTTAAAAATTAACTATTTAAACTTCACTACGTTTATTATAGTGTATAATATTATGAATTATATTGCAATTATTTTCTTCGGAATCTTTTTACTTTCTCATGATTATCTCTAAGCCTTACATACCCGTATTTTGATCAACATTAATGATAATTCTCTCTTCTTCCCATTCTCGCCAATTGAGATTGGTAAGTTCCGGTAGTTGGAGGAGGTCTTTTGGCTCTTTTAATCCTCCCAGTTTTTCTCTTAGGTTGATTATTTTTTGGGCAAGCGGTTTGCTTATTTTTAATATTTTCATCAATTCATCCTGAGATGCGGAGTTGATATTTATGGTTTGAACTTCCGGTTTTAGGGAAGTGGTAGACAAGATTTGAGAATTATCGTAAAGGGAGAAGTAGACTTCGGTTTTAGCAAGGGTGGAAATAGATATAGTTATGGAAAGAACAATGATTAAAAAAGCAAGAATACTATATTTAGTATTTCTTTTTAAATAGTGCATTTATTAATATACTCTTTTTATTTAATAGTTGTAAGTTAAGATTCAGGGGGGACAGGCTTTACTTTTTGCCTGGCATTAAATGCGGGACGACAAAAGAAGTCTGTCCCCCATTTTGCCTATATATAAAAAATGAAAAGTAATCGGGTGTGAGTTTCGTATTTAATACTCTTTTATATATTCGACAAAGGGTTGGGTAAATCCTGCTTTTTTGAAAGAAAAGTTTTCAGTTGTCGGTTTCCAGTTGGAAGATATAGATGCGAGATGCGAGCTTACTCAATCTTCCGAGCTACCAATCTGCAGATCTGCCGAAAGACAGGAACGTAAGCCTGTTAACTCCTGCAGTATAACTGCAATCATTATTATTTAAAATTTTTTATTTCATTTCTCAACCTTATTAAACCTGCCTCAATTCTAATAAATGTCAAGCTTTTCTTATTATATTCATCTAACTTGATCTTATATCTTTTGGCAATCTTCTTTACAATTGGTAATGGCTCTGGATTGGCCTTTTCCCAAAAAGGCCTTAATTCTCTAAGGAAGATATTGGTAGTTATAGGACCAATGCCGTAAAAATTGGTCAATCTATCTTCTAAATCTTTACTATTTTGGGCTTCTTTGTGCAATTCTTTTAAACTTCCTCTATATTTTTGGAGGAGGGTCTCACAATTTCTCAAAATTTGGGTAGAGGTTTTTCCATCATAACGTACATAACCACCCTCTCTCATAATCGGGTTTACCAAAAAATCCCAACCTGCTTTTAATATCTTTCTTGGTTCTAAAAGATTATATCTTTCGAAGGTTTTGTAAGTATTTTTGGCAATTGTTTCTGATATTCTTGCCCCAAAGAGAATACTGGCCAGAAACCATTTAAAAATTTCTTTATCATTATTTTCTTTTAAATAGATACCCAGCTCCTCAGAATACAATTCGCTTTTTTTTAATCTTTTTATATCCATCTTTTTCAGTTATGCCTCAGTTCTTTAGTTTTTTATGCATTTTTGAATTATTTTATCTCTATCTTTTAATTTAAAAGCACCCAGTAAATTTACAAGTCCAATTTCAGGACATTGTGCAAGATACATTGCTCGGCCATATTTTGCATAAAATTATCATGTTAATTGAAATATTAAAATTCGGTGTGCTTTTCGAGCAACTGAAAATAAACCGGCCAGCTTAAATATGAATCGATAAATGATATCCAACTTCTTAATGTCTTCTGATTGCGTGAAACACCATTCTTCTAAAAGATGAATTCCTGCATTCCATTTTTCAATATTATGCGCATCATCTATCCCCCAATGAATAGTTGCACCGGTCTTTTTTATCGAAGGATGATGTTTTACATTTTTTGCAGTAAGAGCGCTATAACTATCAAAAACGAGCGTAGATCCGGAAAATTTTTTTTTAAGTGTAAGAATAAGTAATTTTACTTCTTCTTCTCTAAGATACATAAATAAACCTTCAGCAAGAAAGATAAATGGTCTGTTTTTGCCTGACAAATGATCAAGCCATGTGAGGTCCATTACTGATGAAGGGATTAAATGATACCGATCAGTTTCTTGGTAGAAACTCTTTCGTAGTTCTATTACTTCTGGATAATCTAAATCATACCATTCAACTGTGCCATTATCGACTCTATTAAATCGGCTATCAAGTCCACAACCCAAATGAACTACTATACTCTTTGGATATTTTTGCAAGAATTCTCTGACATAGTTATCGAATTGTTTTGCCCGCATACACATTGTAACGTGTGTCTGTTTTGGGATTTTTAATTGAACATAATCATACTCTATTCTGCTTACCAGTTCGACCGCTTTATTATCTATGATAATTGGTGTCTCTTTCTTACTTTCTAAAGCCTTGCAATAAAGAGGAATAAGTAATGTCTCTTTTTCCTTTCTTAATTTAATTTTTTCTTTTTCCATTTTTTCTTCCTCCAGATATAGAAATAATAGAAATAAGAGCCACTATAGAGTAGAACGCTGACGCACATTTAAAAAGCCACACTTCAAATGTTACTTAATTTCCAAAACTCCTGCACATGATGAAACTTGAGTATATCTAACAATTAATCCAGACTCATTCAATCTTTTTATCATTTTATCTGCAACAAGATATATTTCATCATTATCCCATTTATTCCCTGAAACATTTTTGCAATACAACATATCTTTGTGGGTTTTAAAAGATATGTCTGCTATAATTATTTTGCCATTTTCTTTTAAAATTCCTTTTAACTTCAAAATGAAATTTACTTTTTCTTCATCATCAAGATGATGTATTACATATGAAGAAACTATGTAATCAAATTTAACTCCATCCAAATCTTTTAGAAGACCATATTTAATATCATAACAATAAAATTTTCCTTTAGGCATTTTCTGTTTAGCTAACCCTGCTTTCTCCACTTGAGTAATTTGGGAAGAATTTGGAGTTGTAAACTACTTGACTTTTTTTATATAATATTATATATTTATATTGGAGCGGTAAATCCGTTATGAATTGTTTAAGGTGTTCCCTTCCATCGGTAGGCTATAGCCTTAACGTTATAATTCATAAGGTTCGCTCTTTTTCATGTAAATTTGGATCGGGGTGTCTCCCGGTCGGTAAAGGGTCTCCTGCAAAAGGAGACTCTTTATTTTATGGAAATAATTTTAAACCTAGAATTTTTTATTATTGAGTTTATATTTTTATAAAATTCTGCTTTTAATTTTAAGTCAAAAAGTATTTGAAATAAACCTTCGCATTTTCTTATCTACCTCGAATGAAGAATCACCATGGAAGTATTAAAAATATTTTATAGAACGAATTATTCAAGCTCTCCTAATGTTTTTTCGTTAAGATTTATAATTAGTCTCCACTTAGCGCTCTTCGAACCTTTTTCTGGCATAGCTGGATTGAGTAAAAGATAATTTCGAGTATTTAATTTAGGAAGGTTTATTTTTATACTCAATAGTTCGCATAGATAACCCAGTCTTCTTGATACTCCAGAATTTCCGATGCACTGAGCATAATTTTCGAGTTTTTTTCGATCAAATTTATTATTTTTTAAAGCTTTGGCTACTTCAATAATTCCTCCACAATGTTGCGGTTTATCCAGGCAATCGATAATCGTTTTTTCTTTGTCCGTAATATTTATTTGGGTTTCTTCTATCCATTCTTTTCTGATTCCAAACATTTTCTCTTTTTTTACCTTAGTTATTTTATATTGCACTCCAAAAACTTTAGGATTGGTATTAAATTTTCTAGTAATTGTTTGGATAAAAACAGTCGTGGGAATTTGCTCAGTTAAGCCATAATAATTAAGAGCACTCCAATAAGCAATACTATATGGTTCTACCAATAAAGAGCCGATTACAAATTCATGTAAAGTATATTTTCCTTTTTCAGCCCCAAGAGGAATAATTAGGTATTTCCCTTTTTCAATACGCTCAATTGCACCACTTTGTTGTAATCTATATAATACCTTTTGTAGACTTTTTGTAGAGAGATTGCTTATTTTCAATGCATCGATAAAAGTAAAAGTATTCCCCTTTTTTGCTAAAGAATTTAATAGATCAATTCTTCTCATTTTTTTACATAATGCTCCCTTCATTTATCCTCTTTAATGTATCACATTGAGACTTATTATGCAATAAAAAATGTTTGTTTTTAGTAAATTCAATAATTGAATTTACAGAAACATAGAAAAAATATCATGTTTTTATTTTTACACAAAGGATTGGGTAAGTCCTGCTTTTTTAGAAAAAAAGTTTTCGGTTGCTAAGAAAGGGATTGCCAAGCTTTCTTCGAAAGCTCGCAATAACAGAGGGATGGATTCCCACTGGAGTTTACACTCACGAAAGTGGGTGCGGGAAGACAAAAGAAAAAGAAGTCAGTCCTCTTATCCTTCTTTGAACTCTTCTATTCCAAGGGGGTCTAAAAAAGCATTAACTCTTTCATAGGCGTCCCTTTTAACTCTTTCCTTTTCTTCCTCATCATCAATATCCTCAAATTTTATTAACCAAACAGGCCCGGGCTCATCTATATCTTTAAATTTCGCTTTAATTTTACCAAGACCTTCACGCACAAGTTTATTGGATTTAAAAGGTTGGAAGATTTTAATCAATTCATTAATGCCACCCGGATAATGTAGGGTCGTATCTTATTACCATTGTTTTCTTAACCTTCTTTCAAGTAGAAATTCTGCTGCTTCTTCTCCACGTTTCATATAACCCTTAAGGTCGAGATACAGCTGTATATCGGAAACAACTTTTACATCATTAACTTCCTGCAAATAATAGAATACTCCTTCGTCGTAAGGCTCAAGAAAGGAGACATTCGGTCCTGTAGATACTTCTTTAAAATTTAGATCCTTCGCTATACGATCAATATTGTTGTTTACGTAGGTAAATATTCTTCTATATCTTAAAAAGGGAGCCACCCTCGACGCCCCGGATGTGAGGGTAAATGCATATGATATTTGGTTTTCTTTGAAATAATCGTTCAATTTTCTTTCTAAAACCTCTACATCATCCATTGAGTAAAAATTTCTTATCTTGTTCTTTCGATAGCTGTAATTATTAGACCATTCCCCTAATAATAGTTCTGCCTTCTTTAGCCTGATTTTCGAATTCTTTCCACTACTTGTTTCTTCAATAAATTCGAATTCCAAGAGTCGTTGCTTAATATTAAATGCCTGTCCGAGACTTATATTTGCCTCTTTGGCAATATCCTTTACAAACCATTCCTTTTTTGGATTACATAGGAAGACTCTTAAGACACGGGTGGATTTGGTAGAGAAAATTGATTTTAATGGTCGGGTATTAGGGTAGAGATTGGGGCGTCCCTCAATGCTTACATAGATATTATTAAATTTAAAAAGACAGTTCCCGGCAAGGTCTATAAAACCAATATCACTTTCATTGCAGATTTTTTTAGACTCTTCAGAGATAAAGGTCGCAGCAAATATGCCATAATAGTTTTTTCTATTATTAACAATGTGTTTTAGCTGATTTACCGCCATTCTTGTATAACGTGGTTGTCCTGCCGATTTAACTTCAAAAACGATAAAATACTTTTTTTTATCTTTAGTCTTCACTTCTACAATTAAATCAGGTTGAACCTGCTGGTCAGGGAATAGATTTTTAACTTCTGACCTTATACTATCTACTTTAATAAAATCAGTAGATTCAAACAGATTTCGTATATTTTTTTTGATACTATCAATAATTTCTTTTTCCGTAACCATTGTTTCACCTATTATTACTCTTTCAGCGTTTGCTGAAATTATATAATATAATGAAATATAAGTCAAGACCCGCTTTTAATTTTTACTGAAAATTTATTTTTCAGCGTTTGCTGAAACAGCCTAAAAAGTTTCAATGATGCAAAATATTTCCAAGTTTAAGATTTAAAGCTTTGGTAAATTCTGGCTTTGCTTTTTTGTGTGGCATTAAATGTGTAAGGATAAAAAAGTCAGTTCTCCTTTTGTATTGCTTGTCATATAGGGAAATAGAGATTGCCGCGCTTTCTACGAAAGCAATGACAGAAAATGTTTCCCCCTCACTCTAACTCTCTCCCTCCAGGGGAGAAGGAATATTGAAATAATATTTAAAAATAGTATAATCAAAAATACGTCTTGGATATAGTTCATCAATATTTTTTAATTAATGCTCATTTAACTTTCCATTATCTCAACCAAGGAGGTGATTTTATAGTCAAATTCTCACTCTTCATCTTAAATATGCAATAAAGATCATTCTACTATCTATTTTAGTTTTAGTTGTAGAAAGATAAAAAGAAAGGAAAGTACTAATGACCAAGCTAATGAAGATTAAAAGTTTAAAGAATTATGGTATCCCACCTTATATTCTAAACATCTGGGAAAAACACTATTCTCATTATTTGCTGCCGGTACAGGAGGAGGCAGTAAGAAATTACGGGGTATTGGATTATGAGGAAAGTAAGGGATTGCCGCGTCGCTACGCTCCTCGCAATGACAACCGAGAAGTTGCTCGCAATGACAATAATAATTTATTAGTAGTTACGCCTACTTCATCAAGAAAGACTTTTATTGGAGAGATGGCTGCTATAACCCAGGTAATCCATCAGAAAAAGGTTATCTATTTAGTCCCCTTAAGGTGTTTAGCTGAAGAAAAATATAGGCACTTTAAAAACCTTTATAGCAGTTGCGGATTAGAGATGGCAGTCTCTACCCGTAACCATAGAGAAGATGACCACCGCATAATCCGGGGAAATTATAAAATAGCAGTGATGGTCTATGAAAAATTCAACTATTTTCTTCTGAAACACCCCGATTTTTTAATAGATGTTTCCCTGGTAATAACAGATGAGATGCAGATGATCAATCATCCGAAATGGGGTCCTTTAATGGAAAACCTGATAGACCACCTGGGAAGAAAAAATGGAAATCTCCGAATCATCGCCCTATCTGCCCTGATAGAAAATCAAGAAGCACTCCTAAAATGGTTTCCTGCTCAATCCCTTCTTTCTTATCAACGTCCGGTAGAGCTGTGTAAAGGAATAGTAAGAAGAGGGAAATAAGTGATTTAGAACTACTTATAGTCTTATCTGTAAGCAGAAATGGTAAAGACCTCCCCACCCCCTGCTCTCAGTCTTATAGGAATGATGATCAAAGAGGAGGATATAATCATGAGTGGGATCAGGAAGAAATTTGCTGGCATAGAATTTTAGGTCTAATCTTTAACCAGGGTGAAGGAAATAAAGAAATCTATCGGGATAAGTTTATACTTAAAGAGGGAGAAGAGGAAACCTCCACTTTAGAGGATTATCTGTCTTATAAAAAAACCCTTTTATTGTATGATTGGATAAAGGGAAATAAAGAGATGAAGAGCCTCGAACAGGAATATATCCTTTATAAGGGAGATGTGCTGCGTTTAGCAGAAGGATTTTGCTGGCTGGCTGATAGCTTAGCTGCTATAGCGGAAAGTGGATGCTGGAATAAAAAGAGGAAGGAAGACCTTAAGAAGATAATATTATTATCGGAAAGACTGATAGAAGGCATAGAAGAAGAAGGTTTGGGTTTAGCTCGATTATATATCCCCGGGTTAAGCCGGTACTATATTAAGAGATTAGTGAAAGCGGGCTATACTGATGAGAAGTGCTTGAGGGAGGTGCGGGAGGAAGAGCTGGCTAAAGTACTTCCCAGGAGGTTAGTTAATAGAATTCAGGAAAGAATAAAAGAAGAAAAAGTCATTCAAGAAGTTAAAAAGCAAAAATTGATAGTTGAGGATAAAAAACTGATAACTTGCAAAGAAAAAAATGATACTAAAAACCCGAATTCTAATCTAAAACCTAAAAACCAAAAACCAAAAACTGTACTCGAAATATCCCTTCATCGACCTGATAGAATTATCTTTGAGGGGAAAGAGATAGAGGTTACAGCAATAGGATTTTCCTTGCTCTATCTTCTGGCTCAACATAGAGAAAAAGTAGTTAGTTATGAGGAAATTTTAAAGGACTTGTGGAAGGGTGAAGAGGATGCAATTTATACCCGGACAAATTATCATATTTGTAAAATTAGAAAAGATATTTCAAAAATAATGGATAAAAAAGAAGATAACACAAAGAAGATTGAAAATGTTTTTAAAGCAATCCCCGGCAGAGGTTTAATGTTGAATATTAAAGAAGAGGAATTAGAAATAAACTAATTGATACTATTCAAAGGAGATACTTATTAAGACTGAAAAGACAAAACTTCTAATTCAGAATGGGTCTGGCGGGCAGAATTAACAATTTTTTCCAATTGTTTGGCAGTTTTAGAATCAATCCATTCTTCACCGCATTGACTACAAACCTTAGCCGGTACTTTTCTTACCACAACTACACCAAATTTTAAATCTACACTATAAATAGTATAATCTTGTTTTTTTTCTCCACCACATAATGGACACTTTTCCATCTTATTATCTCCTTCTTTTCTTAAAATTAGATTCAAACTTATCTAAAGTAGGTTCATAGGTAGTAATTATATAACCCTTCTGATTCTGCTCATCTAAGCTTACCACAACATGAAATGGCTTTCCTTCTATAACTTTAAACATTAGACAACTAGAAAATGGCCTATCTTTTGAATAATCTTCTATTACTTCACCTTCTAAAATTACTTTTAAAACAACATCCTGTGAGATATTACGTTCCGCTAAACGAATTAATGTATGTTTTCTCCATTCTAAATTATTTTTCTTAATCGCTTCTCTTAATTTATTTATATCCATTATGATTCCCGAATATCTTTAAAGGCTTTTTTATTTACAAATACATTATACCACAAAACAAAAATATAAATAATATTTCATACATAACTTATCTCAAAAATATAAAGTATCCGCCAAAATTTTATAAAATCTTTTTTAAGACAATTTCCAAAAATAGTAACGCGCTATTTAATCATTTTTATTTTATCGGTAGAAATTCAGTTAAAATTCGTTTGAAATTCGGTAGAAAACAAAGAGAAAACTCGATACAGGAAAAATTATTTATGATGTAATTAAAAAGGTTGGCCCACCAACTCTTCCCTCTCCCCTCGGAGGGAGAGGGTTAGGGTGAGGGGGATAATTTGATAACTGAAAACCGATAACTAAAAAACTTATAACAGAAAGGTAATATTTATGGAAAAAGAAAAATTGAACAACCAATGTGAACCAAGTAATTATAGTTTTACCATGGTGCCTGATTATTTTTACAGAAAGTTGATCAAGGTGATGGGGGCAATGCCCAGTTTGGTCTACCTTGCCCTTTTATCTTATTGTCACAAGAAAAAATATATTGCCTGGCCATCTTTAAATACCATGAGCCAGGAGATGGGAATGGCCAAAACGACGATCATTAGAAATTTAAATATTTTGATTAAACTAAATTTTATTAAAAATATCGCCAAGGATAAATCCTCTAAAAATTATTATCATCATAATGTCTACCAAATCCTTCCTCCGGAGAAGATACTTTTATTCCTTTTTTCAGATGCTAAAAATAATGCAGGGGGTGGTAGCGAAACGCTACCACCGGGGTTTCAAAACGCTACCGACAGTGGTAGCGAAACGCTACCCTAATCATAACAATCTTAACAATAACAATATAACAACAACAAATAGAGAAAATGTTGTTGTTGATTTTGAAAAATTAAAAGAGAAAGGAGAAGAAAAAATGCAAGCAATAAGAGAACAGTTAATGGATTTAGATTTTGAAGAAAGTTTCGTTGAGAAATTGCTTAAAGATTTTCCTGTCAAAAAGATCGAAGAGAAATTAGATTTGCTGATGGAGGAGAGGAACATCCAAAGACCTGCCGGCTGGCTGATGGCAGCACTTAAGAATGATTACCAGGATGTGGAGGAGGAAAGATATGATGAAGAACCCATAGAACAGGAGTCTCCGCCACTAAGGATAGATTCCCGCTTTCGCGGGAATGACATAAGGGGGTGCAGGAATGACATAATACCCAATGTCATTGCGAGCTCTGATTTATCAGAGCGCGGCAATCTGGTAAATACCCCGGAACAGGTTTCTCGCGAAAAAGCTCTGAAGGCAATCAAGCTGATTCAAAATAATCTCTCTACCTGTATATCCCCTCTCACCCCGGGGAATAGTACCGGAGTGAGAGAAAATGTAGGTGTTCGATTCATCGAACCCGCAAAACTCCGGGGCGGATAAATCCGCCCCCTGCAAAAACCGTAAACTAAAAACTAATTTCGACGAAGGAGAAATTTATATGTCCGAACTAAAAGAATTAATTGCTCGTGCCAAACAAAAAGACGTAAAAGCCATGGAGGAACTGTTCAATCAATTTAAACCCTTATTAAAATCGAGGGCTAAAAAATACTCTCGCTATGGGCTTGAGTATGAGGATGTCTTTCAGCAGGCCACTCTGTTATTTATTATTGCGGTCTATGATTATAAAGAAAGACCCCCTACTACCTTCGCCGGTTATATGAAAAAGAGAATCGACTGGGGATTGTGGGTCTATTATCGAAAATATCTTAAACAGAAAATAGAAATCACTTCTGGTCTAAAACCGAAAGAAATGTAGGATGAGTCTTTTCGGGGCGGATAAATCCGCCCCCTACTAAAACATAAAAACAGCGGACAAAAAAGTCATTGGGGAAAACCACAGGGAGCGTGGCAATCTGGTAATTTGATGAGATTGCTTCGTCCCTACATTCCTCGCAATGACAGAGGAGAAAGGAGAATATTATTGGATAGATTAGAAAATATCTTGATCAATATAGAACTGGAAAAAGGTTATGAGCGTTTAACTCAAAGAGAAAGAAAAATTATTAATCTGTATTATCTGGAGGGATACAAGGATGAAGAAATAGCAAATATTTATGGTGTTTGCCAACAAAACATAAATCGTCAACGTATACGTGGAATGTCAAAATTAAAAATATTTTAATATTTTTTAAATGACTGTAGTAAAATCACCTCTTTTTTGCTCTTACTAAGTAGAGGGAGTAACTAGTCGTTAGTGAATAGTCGTTAGTCGTTAGTAGGAGAAAAAGAGACTAATAGCTATAAGTAAAAATTAAAAATAAATTAATCAATTAACCTTTCCCGATTGGCAGATACCATTCCCGCACTCTCTGTCATTCCCGCGGAAGCGGGAATCCAGAACATTTAATACCCGCATGTATGAATTGGTCAATTGGTTAATCAATAAGGAGGTGAAAAAAATAAAATGGCAACCGAATTAGGAGAAGTAACCAGTTACAAGAGACTGTATATGCAGTTTAGAGATAGTGCAGCTAAAACCATAAATCTAACCCTGAATAACCCCAAGAACGTAGATGATGGAGATTATCTCGATTTTGCAGCACAAGATGCCGCTGTTGAAGGCGTGATGGATACCATCATCGCCAAGAACATCTTCCATAATAACGGGAATGACTTAGTAGCCAAAGTCAATGCAAGAATCCTTGATTATAAGTCTACCGATGTTATGGATGTGTAACTATAACCACTCGTAGGACAGGCGTCTCGCCTGTCTATGATATCACCCCCACCTTAATCCTCCCCCTTCAAGGGGGAGGAGATTTGAGAAATAATAACAATTTACTTTCTCAAGGGGGAGGAGATTATAATAGGTCAATCGGTGAATTGGTAAATTATTCACGACTGATAAACCCACATTCATAATATTTGTAGAAGGAGGGAATAGCCATGCAAATGTTAAATAGTATCAATAATCTAAAAGTAGCTAAACATTTTAACTTATCCGAATTTGCCTGTCCCTGCTGTAATCGGGTGATGTTACATCCTAAGCTGCTGATGAAATTAATAGAATTAAGAAAGATATTAGAAAGACCGGTCTATATTACCTCCGGATATCGCTGCTCGAGATATAACCAGAAAGTTGGAGGGGTAACAAACAGCTATCACTGTATCGGACTGGCGGCAGATATTAAGGTAAAAGATATCAACTTAATTGAACTTTTAGAAATATGTGAGAATATAGATTTTATGGGGATCGGCTTTTATGAGAAGAAGAACTTCCTGCATCTGGATGTGCGGCCAACCAAACATACCCGCTGGAGAGAATAACTAGTCGTTAGTGAATAGTGAATAGTCGTTAGTAGGACACGTAGGGACACGATGCATCGTGCCCGAATAAGGACGGGTCGAATGAATTCGACCCCTACAACAAAAGACTGAAAACTGTAAACTGTTAACTGACAACCAAATCCATTCAGTACATCAATAAGAAATAAGAAAGGAGTGAAATAATGAATGTTGAAACACTATTGGACATCATCGCCAACCAGGGCTTTCCTATTGCCCTATCGATACTACTCATCTTTCGCATCGATAAGTTTATGCAGGAGATAGTAGTTGCCCAGAAAGAGGGCTATCGACAGGTCCTGGAGAACACCAAAGAAATACACAATACTATCACTACACTAAATCAGCAAAATAGAGAATATTATTCTCTGCGCTTCTCAGAAGTGCAGAAAGAACTCTCCGGAATGAAGGTAGAGCTGGGTAAGATTGAATAAAGTTAGATTATTAAAAAGCCAGACTTATTATAAAACTTCATCGGGTTACTTTATTTATAGGTTTGGCTTTTTTATTTTAACGCAAATATACATCATCAAATTTTATTTTCTCTTTAAATATAAGGAAGAAGAAAATTAGAAACCATTCTTTTAATCATACAAATGGCAGGCCACGAAGTGTTTATCTTTTATTTCCTTTAAGGGTGGTAAGACTTTTTCGCAAATCTCTCCAATTTTTTCCGAACATCTGGTATGAAATCTGCAACCTAAAGGAGGGTTGATAGGACTGGGGATCTCTCCTTTGAGAATAATTTTTTTGGTTCTCTTTTTAGGGTCAAGTTTGGGGACGACTGAAAATAAGGCCTTGGTATAGGGGTGCAAGGGATTTTCGAAGATATTTTCTGTCTCTCCGTATTCTGCTATCTTTCCCAGATACATAATGGCTATCTTTTCGGTAATAATCCGTGCGAGATATAAGTCATGAGTAATAAATATATAGGTAAGATTCAATTCCTCTCTTAATCTCTTCAATAGATTTAAAATCTCTGCCTGGACTGAAACATCCAAAGAAGAAGTAGGTTCATCCAAAACTACAAATTCTGGATTTAAAATGAGTGCCCTGGCGATAGCTACCCTCTGTCTCTGCCCTCCGGAAAGTTCGTGGGGATAACGATAAAGGTGCTCTTCTCCCATACCCACTAAATTTAGAAATTCCTCAACTTTAGTTATAAGTTCGCCCTCGCTTTTTACTAAATGGTGGGTTCTTAGTCCACTACCAATAATATCTTTTATTTTTTTCCGGGGATGTAATGAAGAATAAGGGTCCTGGAAAACTATTTGCATATTTCTTCGCATACTTTTTTCTAATCTTTTTATCCTGGTTATATCTTCCCCTTTATAGAAGATGTCTCCTGAAGTAGAATCTATTAAGTGAAGCATTATCCTTCCCAAAGTAGTCTTTCCTGAGCCAGATTCTCCCACCAATCCAAATATGTCTCTCTTATTAATCTGTAGAGAAACACCATCGACAGCCTTTACATATTCGTGTTTCTTCCAGGGAAAGTATTTCTTAATTTCTCTAAGTTTAATCAGTTCTTCCACTTTCTCCTCCTTCGTATCCTCCTTCATACAAGAAACAGGCAACTATATGATTTTTTTCTACCTGTAAAACTTTAGGTTTTTCGTTTTTACATAAATCCCTTACATAATCACAGCGGGGATGAAATCTGCACCCTGAAGGGGGGTTCACCAAATCGGGAACACTCCCTCGAATCTCCACTAATTCCTTTCTACGATCAGATGGAATAGCATTTATAAGGCCTTTAGTATAGGGATGCTGGGGATTGTTGATAATCTGGTCTACCTCACCCACTTCCACCATATCTCCGGCATACATTACCCCTACCCGGTCACAGGTTTCAGCAACAACAGATAAATCATGGGTGATAAGTAAAACTGTGGCCTTGTGTTTACTGATTAAATCTTTGAGTAAACTCAATACCTGGGCCTGAATAGAAACATCTAAGGCAGTGGTCGGCTCATCAGCAATAAGTAAAGAGGGCTCAGTGGATAACATCATAGCAATCATCACTCTTTGAGCCATTCCCCCAGATAGTTGATGAGGATATTGACGGGCAATCTTTTCGGGCTCAGGAATATTGACCTCTCTTAGCAATTCGATGACTCTCTTCTTGGCTTCCCTTTCACTCATATTTTTGTTGGCGATAAGGCCTTCAGCTATTTGATCACCATTATTCATAACCGGGTTTAGGGCAGAGACGGGATACTGCATTATCATAGTAATCTCCTTCCCTCGAATCTTTTCCCTAATCTCTTCCTTGCTCATCTTTAAGAGGTCTCTCTCCTTAAAGATTATCTCTCCTTTTTCGATCTTTCCGGGATTCTGCACTAAATTAAGGACTCCAGAGGCGGTTACACTCTTTCCACAGCCGGTTTCTCCTACCAGGCCAAAAAACTCACCTTTATAAATTTTCAGGTTGACCCCGTTTAAGGCCTTGACTACCCCTCGGTAAGTATAAAAATTAATCTGTAAATCTTTTATCTCCAATAATAGGTCTTTAACCATCACTGCCTCCCCCTTCTCAGGTGAGGATCAGAAATATCCCTTATCCCATCACCCAATAAATTAAAACCAAATACTGCCAGTAGAATAGCAAAACCAGGAAAGGTAGGAACCCACCACTGACTGATTAAAAATTTTCTCCCTGTGCTTATCATCAGACCCCAATCCGGGGTAGGAGGTTGAGCACCCAATCCCAGGAAGCTCATTCCAGCGGCAATACGAATGATATTTCCCATATCCAGGGTAGCCCGAACGATTAAAGTGGATAAACAAAGTGGCAGAATGTTAAAGACCAGTATTTTAAGATTAGAAGTACCTAAGGCTTTTTCCGCTTCAATAAAGGTTCTCTCTTTAATGCTTAAGGTTTCTCCTCGGGCCAATCGGGCGTAGACTGGCCACATAGTCAGGGCAATGGCTATCATCGTATTTCTAAGATTGGGTCCCAGGGCTGTGCCAATAGCCATAGCCAGGATAAGTCGTGGAAAAGCCATAAATATATCAGAAAGCCTCATTATGATTTCATCAATCCAACCCCCAAAATAACCGGCGATAAGTCCCAATAAAATACCCAAAGGTAAATCTATGGCCAGGACAATTATCATAATATTTAGGGCTATCCCTGCCCCATAGATTATCCGGGAAAGGATGTCTCTCCCTAATTCATCGGTACCCAACAGATGAGCCTTTGAAGGGGGTGCTAATCTATTGTCCAGGTGCATAGTTATGGGGTCATAGGGGGCAATACAAGGAGCAAAGATTGCTACAATAATTAACATTAAGATTATAGATAAACCGACTATAATCAGCGGACTTTTCCTTATTAAATAAACGGCCTCTTTAAAGTCAGAGATTTCGGAAGAGTGTCTCTTATTCCAAGAAGTTATCCAATTTTGTAAATTTTCCCTAACCAAATTGTTTACCCCCTTAATATTTAATCCTGGGATCTAAAGCCGCATAAAGCAAATCGACTATCAAATTGCTCAGAGCATAGCAAATAGCGATCAAGGTAACTGAACCTATTACTGCATTTAAATCGAGGGATAAAAAGGAATTTACCGCATATCTTCCCAAGCCGGGATACCCGAAGACGGTCTCGGTCAGCACCGAGCCTTCCAGCAGGTAGCCAAAAGATATTCCTATCATAGTTAATACCGGGATAGAGGCATTTCTGAAGGCGTGTTTAAAGATCACTATCTTTTCCTTTAACCCTTTGACTCGAGCAGTTCTAATATATTCCTCATTAAGGACCTCGAGCATCGAGGACCTGGTAACTCTACATATATAAGCCGTCTGAATCCATCCTAAGACCAGGGCTGGACCTAATAAGTGATAAAGGGCATCCCAGAAAGTCTTAAATTGACCGGCTATTAAGCTGTCCAGTAGATAAAGGCCGCTTACCATGGGGGGAGGAGAGATGCTGGGGGATAGCCTCCCTCCAGCAGGGATAAGACCTAAATGATAATATAAAATTAAAATAAATAATAAACCGAGCCAGAAGGCAGGCATCGATATTCCCACTAAAGAAAATACTCTGCTTATATTATCCGGTAACTGATTTCTCTTAATCGCGGAAATTATACCAATAGATATACCAAAGATTATGGCAATTAACATAGCTAATAGAACCAATTCTATAGTAGCAGGGAAATATACTCGAAGGTCTTCCGAAACTTGTTTTTGAGTCCTTAAGGAAATCCCGAAATTCCAATTTATTAATCCTTTAATATAGCGGGTGTACTGTTGACCCAGAGGCAAATCCAAACCCAATTGTCTTTCTATTTTTTCCACTAACTCTTGAGGGGCATTTTCGCCTAAAATTGCACCTACTGGATCAGAGGGGATAACATGGGAAAGAAAAAAAGTAACTGTTACTACTCCAAAAATAACTATAACGAATAATATTAATCTTTTTATTATGTATTTTGACATTTATAATCTATAATCCCGTCATTTACTTTTTCTTATCTTTATTTTAACATTTATTTTAAATTTTTAAACTTTATTAATTGTTTAGCTATACCGTATATACCCTGCATGTTAGTATATACGGTATAGCTTATTTAGTACCAACATTTTAACATATATATTTAGAGAAAATACTTTCTATTTTTAGCTTTTCATAAAAATAGAAAGGTTCCCTTAATCTTTTAGAGTTATAAGCTCCCAAGGTGTCTGAGTAAGTTCGTTCACGATAAAATTACCAACCCGGTCACTTATTCCTAACTGAATACTCATCTGGTATAGTATCTTAAACGCACCCTCACTTTGCCATTTTTTCTGTAATTCTAAATAAACTTTTTCTCGTTCGTCTCTGTCCTGAATAAAAGCAGCCTTTTCTACCATATCGGTCATTTCTGGATTGGCATAGGCATTTCTCCAGGCTAATTGCTTTACTGTTGCCTCTGGACCAGTGGTCCGACAATGGGCAAATGGCTTGGCATTAGCATCAGGATCAGCATAGTCAGCTCCCCATCGAGCTATAACCATCTGTAACCCCTGTTCTCTATATTTACCTAAGAGGGTGGTGTAAGCAATTACCTCCAGATTAGTCTTTATCCCCACCTGTTCGAGATAGGATTTAACCACTGTTCCTTCAGTAGATAAGTAATCAGGAACAGTTAAGGTTACTTCAAAACCATTCGGATAGCCGGCTTCGGCTAACAATTCTTTGGCTTTTTCGGGGTTATAGGGCACTTCTTCTCCATCGTAATAAGCGAACATCCCTTTGGGGATGAAGGTATGGAGTTCGATTACGCCACCTCCTATGGCTTTCATAATTGCCTCGGTGTCTATGGCAGATTTGACGGCCCTTCTAACCAGGACATTATCTGTTGGTGGATCTTGTCCATTCATTGCAAAGTATATCACCTTGAATTGGGGTTTGGAGATGGTGTAGAGTCCTTTGGTCTTCTCTACATCCGGAATCTGATTTTGTTCGAGGTTCCAGGCAAGATCGATAGTGCCACCTTTAAGTTGGAGGAGCTGACTGGATGATTCGGGTATATCTACTATTATTAACTTATCCATTTCTGGTTTAGGTCCCCAATAATATTCGTTGCGTTCAAAGATTATCTTCTGGTTTCTCTCCCAGCTGACTAACTTATAAGGACCGCTTCCTACCGAATGTTCTGTTAGATAAGCCATTCCCATATCCCCTTCTTGGTCATGCTCTTCGGCAATCTTCGGGTTTACGGTACCGGTAACGGAATAGGTCATACAGGAAAGAACTAAACTGGGGGAATAGGCCTTGTCCATAGTTATTTGGACTTTATTACCAATGGCTTTTATAGAATCTTCGGTTATCCCAAATTGAGTAATTACCCATGAGGGAGCTTGAGCTAATTTAACCACTCTTTTTAATGAATAGGCTACTGCTTCAGCATCTACTGGATCACCATTGGAGAATTTTGCTCCTTCTCTTATAGTAAAGGTTATAGTTTTATCGGAAAATTCCCACGATTCTGCTATTGCAGGTTCAATTTCACTGGCTGAGCCGGGTTTAAATCTGACCAGTTTATCATATACATTATCTAATATCCAGCTTCCCTCAAATTCATAGGCTTTAGCCGGGTCTAAAGAGACTATAGGACTGGTATTCATACCTATAACTAATATTTTTTCGGCGGCATACAGACTGCTACTGATAGCTAAAACAAAAACAACAGTTAGCATTAAAGTTAAAATTAAGCTCTTTTTACTTCTTAACATTAAAAAATATCCTCCTTTAATTTTTATTAATCTAAGAAAAAAGTAAAGAAAAGGAAAGAAAAGGAAACGATTTTTGGTTTAGATCTCACCTCCTTAAATTTTTTTCTCTTCTGCTTTTAGTTTTTTTAGATTATTAAGTTTAATCGGAGAGCTATTTCTGTAAGATATTTTGGATTTAAACGGGTGGCAATAATTATTATAACTATAACTATTTTAATACTTTTAATTTTTAATAGCAAGTTATAAAAGAGGGAGGAAATTTATGAGATTGCTTTGTCGTTACACTCCTCACAATGATAAATAATAGAAGACTTTGTCTCTACTTCTAAATTATTTTAATGCTTCAGTGACTTCTTTCTGAAAATCTTCTTTGTCGAGCACGTAAGATTTTATAGCTTTTGCGTTCACTATACATCCCTCAATATTACCTCACTTTCTTATCTCATCAGGCTCTTTCGATTTATCTATCCATCGAATGGAGATTCCTGGAGTAATCTCTTTTATTATTTGCTCGGCCTTTTTCAGGAAGACATAGGAAAAAGGACAATGGGAAGGTTCATGGATGAGCAAGACTTTTCCTTTATCCTCTTCTTGGGGAATATACTCAACCTCCTTCTCCTTAATAGGCTGATAGATAAAACCTTCTTCCAGAGGATAATACAAAAAGTCAGGATCTACTCCTACTTGCTTGAAGCCCATTCTGTTGAAAAAGAGACGGGCAGAAAACCGGTCAGGTTTTTCGCCAGGAAAGGTTCTGGTCACTAGAGCTAATGCCGGTTTATTGCCAAACCAAAATTTAGGCTTTTTCATATCTGCAATTAGATTAGATAATAGTTGTGTGGCAATCCCTTTTTGAGATTGGTCCTTTTCAGGAACATAAATGCAATAGATATAAATAACTTTCTCTGGGGGAACTGGTTTATACTGGATGAGCCCTATTATAGTAGATCTTCTATAAGCTAGCTTGGCAAATGAACCCCATGTCTGAAGCATTTTTTTCGCCCATTTGCTTTTTTCTTTAATTCCAGTTATAAATAGGGGATGGTCTATCTTTTCAGGGGGTATACAAATCTGACACAGGTCTTCAATATTTTCTTTGGTAATATCTCTTATTCTAAACTTATCCATTGGACTTATCCCTTTTTTATTCCTGACAAAATAGGATTTTTCTCTATTTTAAAAAAATTATGTATATTCAATATTCGATAAAAGTTTGGGAAATCCTGCTTTTGATAAAAAAATTATAGACAGGCGAGACGCATGTCAAAGATATCACCCCCACCTTAATCCTCCCCCCTCAAGGGGGAGGAAAATTTTGGGAAAAGATGGATTCCCGCTTTCGCGGGAATGATATATGAGGAGACGGGAATGACATATAAAAGAGCAGGAATGACAAAAATAGGAAGTATGAGATTGCTTCCCCTGCTTTCGCTGGGGCAGGCTTGCTTCGCTCCTCGTAATGACAAATTACTGGATTCCCGTTTTCACGGGAATGACAGCGTTGGGGCGGATGGAAAAAAATTTTGTTGAAATAATAAATTAAAAAAGTATAATAATATTGTGAAATAAATAATATTAAAGTAATTGGCCAAATATAAAATACGAAAATATTTAAAAAGGAGGTAATTAAATATAAAAGAATAAACATATAAATTAACAAAAACAGAGGCTAAAACATTGTACTTAAATATATGTTTATCTACTTCTTCATTATCGTATTAGATATGTGTTAGAAACTAATTTACTATTTATTAGCAGTTTTTAGTTGTAGAAAGATAAAAAGAAAGGAAAGTACTAATGACCAAGCTAATGAAGATTAAAAACTTAAAGAATTATGGTATCCCATCTTATATTCTAAACATCTGGGAAAAACACTATTCTCCTTATTTGCTGCCAGTACAGGAGGAGGCGGTAAGAAATTATGGGGTGTTGGATTATGATGAAGGACGAGGGTATGAGATTGCCGCGCTTTCTTCGAAAGCTCGCAATGACAATGATAATCTTTTAGTTATTGCTCCTACTTCTTCGGGAAAGACTTTTATCGGAGAGATGGCTGCTATAACTCAGGTAATTCATCATCAGAAAAAGGTTATCTATTTAGTCCCCTTAAGATGTTTAGCTGAAGAAAAATATAGGCACTTTAAAAGCCTTTATAGCAGTTGTGGATTAGAGATGGTAGTCTCTACCCGTAACCATAGAGAAGATGATTACCGCATAATCCAGGGAAATTATAAAATAGCGGTGATGGTCTATGAAAAATTCAACTATTTTCTTCTGAAACACCCCGATTTTTTAATAGATGTTTCCCTGGTAATAATAGATGAGATGCAGATGATCGATCATCCGAAATGGGGTCCTTTAATGGAAAACCTGATAGACCATCTGCAGAAAAAAAATAGAAATCTCCGGATCATCGCCCTATCTGCCCTTATAGAAAATCAAGAAGCACTCCTAAAATGGTTTCCTGCTCAATCCCTTCTTTCTCATCAACGTCCGGTAGAGCTGCGTAAAGGAATGGTAAGAGATGGAATTTTTAAATATATTACCTCTAAAAATAAGAAGACTTATCAGAGAGAAATATTTTTTAAAAAAGATGCAGTTCGTGATAATTGTTTTGGGGATTATCTATTAGAGACAATCAGGTATTTTATTAACCAAAATGAATCTACCCTAATTTTTTTCTCTACCAGTGCTGAAACTCGAGAATGGGCTAAATGGCTGGCTTCCCGATTAGAGTCTTCTGCTGCCTCTTCGGCTATAGGCGAACTTAGTGAAATGGAAGAGACTTTATCCCGAGATGAATTATTAGAATTGTTACCAAAAGGGATTGCCTATCATAATCAGGACCTTTCCTGTGAAGAAAGAAATTTAGTAGAAACTTACCTTAAAAAGGGAGAGGTAAAAGTGATTTGTGCTACTAACATCTTGGCCATGGGTATTAGTCTGCCCTTTAAGAATGTCATCATTTCCCTGGATAAAATTCATCATGGTGAGGAAGATGACCGCTATATTTATCGAACCGGTCTTACCTTTGCTGATATAGAAAATATGGGGGGAAGAGCCGGAATATTAAATATCGGAAAAGAGGGGAATTGTGTCCAGAATGGGCGGGAGTTCGGTAGGGTAATCTTCTTAGCCCATTCCCTTTTCCTGGTCTTTTAGAAATGATGATAAAAGAGGAGGATATAATCAGGAGTGGGATCAGGAAGAAATTTGCTGGCATAGAATTTTAGGTCTAATCTTTAATCAGGGTGAAGGAAATAAAGAAATCTATCGGGAGAAGTTTATACCAAAAGAGGGAGAAGAGGAAACCTCCACTTTAGAGGATTACCTGTCTTGTAAAAAAATCCTTTTATTATACGATTGGATAAAAGGAAATAAAGAGATGAAGAGCCTCGAACAGGAATATATCCTTTATAAGGGAGATGTGCTGCGTTTAGCAGAAGGATTTTGCTGGCTGGCTGATAGCTTGGCTGCTATAGCTGAAAGTGGATGCTGGAAGAAAAAGAGGAAGGAAGACCTTAAGCAGATAATATTATTATCAGAAAGACTGATAGAAGGCATAGAAGAAGAAGGTTTGGGTTTAGCTCGATTATATATCCCCGGGTTAAGCCGGTATTATATCAGAAAATTGGTAAAAGAGGGTTGTAGTGATGAAAAGGGTTTGCAGGGATTATCAGAGGAAGAGCTAGCTAAAGCACTGCCCAAGGGGTTCGATTCATCGAACCCGTCTGTTTCGGGGCGGATGAATCCGCCCCCTACCACTTGCAACTCGCAACTTGCAATTATTTTCGACGAAGGAGGAAATTTCATGCAAATGTTAAACCAAATTAACAATATAATGATCGCCCCACACTTCAACTTATCCGAATTTGCCTGTCCCTGCTGCAGGCGAATAATGCTTCATCCTCTTCTCTTAGAAAAATTAGAAAAACTAAGAAAGATAATTGAAAAACCCATCCATATCACCTCCGGATACCGTTGTCCGAAATATAACCATCAGATTGGAGGGGTAACAAACAGTTATCACCTTATCGGTTTAGCGGCAGATATTAAAGTAAAAGATATCAATCTGATCGAACTTTTAGGTTATGCTGAAGAGATAGATTTTGCCGGGATCGGATTCTATGAGAAGAAAAACTTTTTGCATCTGGACGTCCGGCCTACCAAAAGAACCCGCTGGAGGGAATAAGAAAAGTTTCCCAAAGGTGCCTGGCACCTTTGGGAAACTTTTTGAGAAAGGAGTGAAATAATGAATGTTGAAATGTTATCAAACATCATCGCCAATCAAGGCTTTCCTATCGCCTTGTCGATACTCTTAATCTTTCGAATCGACAGATTTATGCAGGAAATCGTGACAGCACAAAAGGAAGGATATCGGCAAGTCCTGGAGAACACTAAAGAGATACATAATACAATCACCAACTTAAACCAGCAAAATCGAGAGTATTATTCTCTTCGCTTTTCGGAAGTGCAGAAAGAATTGGCAGGAATGAGGGTAGAGCTGGGTTCGCCCCGTTAAATTCTCTTATTTATACGGGACTGTCCTATTCAATGTAATATAAAAAAGGGATTGGTTGCTTTTAAATTATAAAAAAGTGACCTGTCCTTTTTTTCTTTTATATAAGAAAAATTATGGGATTGTAGAAATAAATGAAAGGGATTTTGATACGTTTTATTATTGGTCGTTTTTTACAGATTATTAATTAACAAGATCGGAGTAAAGGCAACGAACAAATGCCATCCAATAAAACCCGGGTGGCAATACAATCATCTTCATTGTATTTAAGAATTCTTTTCTTTATATTTACATCACCGGTTTCTACCCATCGATGATACCATTCAATAGATTCAGCACCGGATGGGCTTTCATCGCGCCAGTGAAATCCCAGATAGGAAGCTAAAGTTTTGATTGAATAATCATTGGTTGGCCATTCTGTCTTTTTCTTTACCACATCATGGTAGAGATCTATTGCATAATCAGAATCAAACATCCTTTCTATATCCTCTTCGGACATCACCTCCGGATATTTTTCCTGCAATTTCTTCCATTGGGTTTTTTCATAGGGCGAATAATAATAAATGATACAGGGCATTGATTTTTGAATAAATTCCCAGGCTGCACTAAAGGCTTGTTTTTCTTCTTTTTCATTTGGTTGGTCGGAAAAGAAAGAAACATATCGCTCTGTGTTAGCCTCTCGATTGCGACGCTCTAAGAATCCATGCAGATAACAGATATCCCTCATTGGGTCTGTTTCAATATCAAAGAATAATTCAGTGGGAGCCTTTGGCAAGGTGACTTGAGCTTTTAAATAGGGTTTGGAACCTCTTTTTGATAAAAGTATTGCTCTTTTTTGAAATTTTTCCAGGGTATCTTTACCTACTCCTGGGAAAATAGTCTTTTCCCCTTTTTGAAATTGGTTCAGATTAGCTTGAGCTAATTTAGCAACCGAACCTAAATGGTTAATCATAACGTCTCTTTTTGAACGTCCTAATTCCGGAATCAAGGTTAAATCATTCGCTTTTCTTAAACATTTGAGACAATAGGTTCTCCACTGGCATAATTTACATATTCCTGAGTAGGCGGGCAATGTCTTTAAATCATGATTGGCTATTTTAGTTGCTGCTTCCAAACAGTTTTGATATTTAGTCCACCAAGATTCTAAATTTCGTGTGCTTTGGGGTGAGTTTAAATCATACTCAATTTCTCGTCCATGAATATCCCAGATAAAGGGGTTTCTGCTTGCCGATAGACTAAGCCTTTCTAAAATATCGGTATAGAGGGCAAGCTGAACCGTATAGTGGGGCTTCGGTTTCCCTTCGGATGAATCATTTTCTCCCTCTAAACCGGAACCGCTTTTTATATCACCACTAATGTATCCATTACTTTCTCTTCTTAAAAGGTCAGGTTCGCCGATTAGGTTTCCTGCACTTATTCGACCGCTATATATTAATTCCACGCCATTATTAATAGCTTCTTTGGTTCGTTTTTCTTTTTCAATTCCCGAGTAGAAGTTTAAATCTAAAAATGGTATTTCTAACCCTTTTATTACTTGTTTTTCGAAATCAGTTCCCCTTTCCCACAGTAATTTGACAAATACGCTGATGGGGTCCTGTTTTGAATAATCTCCAAAAAGATCCAGGGTTAAACGGTGGGGACATTTGACATAATTATATAGCATATTTGCGGAGAGTTTATCCGGCATAGAATTTCTCCTAAAAATTAGGCATTATTATTTACTTTTAATATATTTCTTGGCTGATTTAATAAATTTACCAAATTGTTTATTTTTCCGTCGTTTTTCTAAATATGACATCTCATAGTAAATTGATTCTTTATTCATTTTTATATAGTTTTGATAGCGTTCCTGGGAAATTGTACCATCTTTTAAAGCAGCTAAAACCGCACATCCATCCTCTTGTATATGAGAACAGTTATTAAAGCGACATTGTCTTGATAATTTTGTAATTTCATCAAATGTATTATTAATGCCTGATTCTAATCCAATATTTCCCAGCTCCCGCATTCCCGGTGTATCTATGAGCATTGCACCGTTTTTTAATATATTTAACTGGCGGCGTGCAGTAGTATGTCTCCCCTTTCCATCTTTTTCTCTAATAGCTTGAACCTCAAACCGCGCTTCGGCCAGAAGAGTATTGAGTAAACTAGTTTTTCCAACTCCTGATGAGCCAAGCAAACAAAATGTTTCACCAGGAATCAATAATTCTTCTACTTCACTTAAACCAGAATTAGTGATATTACTAAAAGCTACTACCTGAATGTCTGGCATCACTGTATGAATTTCAGAAATCTTTTCTTCTACATTCAAAGGGGATAACAGATCATTTTTACTAAGTAATACTATAGGGCGAATATTACTTTCATTTATCATTGCTAAATATCGTTCTAATCGCCTGAGATTATAATTGTAATCAAGTGACTGGACAATAAAGGCTGTTTCGATATTAGCTGCAATTAATTGAAATTCTATCTTTTTACCCGATGTTTTCCTTTTTAAGATTGTTTTTCTGGGAAAGATTTCACTAATAACGGCAAAAGAATCTTTGTTAAAATATTTGGCATAGACCCAATCACCCACTGTGGGATAATCTAACGGAGAATCAGCATTGAATTTAAATTTTCCTGTTACTTCCGCAAAAACATCTTTTTTTTCATTTCTAATAATATAGCTATCCTTATTTACAGTGACAACTCTGGCTATTCGGTACTCGATTAATTTTGTAGGATCAATCTTGCCTTTAAACCAATGACTAAGTCCTAATCTTTCTAATTTCATGAAATATTCTCCCGCTATCTAACAAAATTAATTGTGTTTGGATATATATTTTCCAAAAAGATCCAGGGTAAAACGGTGGGGCCATTTAACATAATTATATAGCATATTTGCGGAGAGTTTTTTGTTTAACTCATCTTGCGAATACGCACCTCAATCTCCTGCTCATCCTTCAGCAATTCCACCAGTTTAGAAGTATCAGTATCACCGTAATGATAAGGGTAAAGGATTTTCGGTCTGAACAGTTTTGCGGCATCAGCGACCATCTCCGGTGTCATGGTGTAGGGCAGATTCATAGGCAAAAAAGCCACATCAATCCCCTGTAGTGTTTTCATCTCGGGAATATTCTCGGTATCACCGGCCACATAGACTCGTTTATCACCAAAAGTCAGAATATATCCGTTCCCTACACCCTCTGGATGGAAGGGTTGACCATTATCACGCTTATGGATAATATTGTATGCCGGTATTGCCTCAAATTTTATCTCTTGAATGATTTGCACATCTCCATTCTTCATCACTATACCACCAGAAATCTTTTTGGCACAAGTTTCCGTAAGAACTAATTCGGTTTGATTGGTTCGTAATATTTTGATAGCAGATAAATCAAAATGGTCACTATGCTCGTGGGTATTAAAACAATATCTGCTTTAGGAAGTGTAGAGTAATCCGCCAGCTCACCGTCAGGATCAACATGAATGACTTTTCCATTAAAGGTAAAGATTAAGCTCGCGTGCCCAATGAAAGTAATCTTCAGATCACCGCTGGATGTGGTGATATTATCTGTTTCAAAATGAGTTTGAGCATCGGCTAAACCCGAAATATATCCAAAGACCACCAGGAGTAAAATAAGTTTAAACATCTTTTTCCCTCCTTATTAATTTAATTAATATTTTTATTTCTATAAAATCTAAACAAACAAATAAGTTGAAAAGTATAAGTTTAATAAATATTTATCTCCGTAAGTTATTTAATGTTAATTATTCTTTGATAATTATAATGGAAAATATTACTTATTAAATTTTTCTTATGAAGAATTATAAAATAGGTTTACAAATGATCTCATTGATTCGTAGTGAGGTTACCATAGTATTGGGTGCTGCAGTAGCTACCACTGCTGTATCTGCCCCGCCTCCCGTCCCGGCAACCACAATAACTTTTTCACCCATTTTTATACAACCGCCATCACACGCCATCATAGTTATCTCAACACAAACTTTCATTCCTTGTCCAAAAACTCGAAGAATGTCAGCCATAGCTTTGGGAGCATTTGTACCGTATAAACTATCGGTATGAAATAACATTGTTCCAAAGTGTACCAGATGTTTCTTCCCCCGCAGTTCATTGACTAATTCTTGCGGAAAAGGATTCCCCCCGTCTCTCAAACCGAATTGCCAGGGAACTACAACTAAATCAATATCCTTTCCCTCAACAGCATCTAAAAATAATTTTGCAGTGTATCCCCTGGTTGATGCCATAACAATCCTGTTGATATCTCTTAATTTAGCTCTTTCTAGAACTAATTTTATAACTTCTGCTGTATTTTCTTTCCCTGGTTTTTCGAAATAAACAATTTTTTCTTCCATTTTTTTACCTTTCGTATTTATAATATAAAACATTATCATTTCACTAAGGGAAATATTTTATTAAAAATAAAAATATTTCTAATTACTTTTTATCACACCAGCATTAAAATTTCAAGGATAGGCTGCTGCTGTTGGCCATAAGATATTCACTTTTTTAAAAAGCATTTCCCTGACAAGCATTTAACAAAATATTCATTGCTTTCTTCTCTTTATTCGATATCTCTACTAATATTTCAGAAGCTTTATAAATATATTCGATATCTTTCGTATCTCCTGCTTTTATAAACAATTTTGAAACTGCTCTCCATAGCCGGGCAATATCGACAAACATCTCGTAGGATTCCTTTATTTTTTCTACTTTTAATAGCTGATAACTTTCTTTTAGGAAATCTCTGTAAAGGTTTCTAAACAGCGCGCCGCCGGTACCGGCTTTTTCCATTAACATTGCAGTTGTTTTAAAATCCCCCTCAACATCTTTGCTTCTCTTAAACCATTTTATTATTTCTTTGCTGGTTTTTAGGATGCCCTTATAGCTAATATTTTGTATGGGAGGATTCAAATAATTTTTAGCATTATTGCCTATGGCCTCCATAATTTCTTTCTTTAAGTCATATTTTTTATTGATGGCTTCAATGGTATAAGAGAGATTTTTAGATGACATAGGTCCCTTTTCGTTTCTAGCCAGTTCAAGGTTCTTTAAAGAGGTTTTAACCAATCCACCTTGTTGAATGGTGTCAACCAGATAAGCGTTATTTTCATCATATCCGTACATTGCCACATAATGGCCGGCAAAATGAAATTTATTAGTAAAATAATCCAGATGATAGCAATCCAGCTTTATCCCCACGGGAATTCCTGAATCGATATTTTCTCTTACATTTTCCCAGGCTTTTTTGGGTGAAGACGTTTCCCGAGCATTCAATTTTAAATTGAGGTGCCTGGTAATATTTTGAGTTAATAAATCCGTCCTTATCCTTCCTCCGATGAAAGGGTAATCCATTGTTTTCATATTCCAGATAATGAAGTTCAATCCCTCGCCTAATCCAAAAAGCATGGGCTCGGATAAGTTAATTCCTTGATGCAGAAGCAAGCTGCCTGTTGCGGTTGTTTCACAATGTTGACCTTCAAATGGTTTAAAATTTTTAATTATCATTTTTTCCTCCCTCCTCTTTTATATTCATTTTACAATATTAATTTGATATCTGCTCATAAATTTTTTTAAATCTTATTTATTCTCCACCAAAACATCTTATTTCTTTTTTTCTCCTTCATTTTTAACCTTTAAAGAGGTAGATAAAAAAATAGAAGGCCATTACAACAGACAGAGAGAGTTTGATAAAAACTGCTGTAATACTTCCGAGAAAAGTAACCATGCCGGCTTTTAAAGCCCTTGAATTCTCTTTACCGGCAATAAGTTCTCCTAAAATTGCCCCGATAAATATGCCTAAAATCATTCCAAAAGGAGGGAAGAAGATGATGCCGGCTATCATCCCGATTATTGCTCCCCAAATTCCGTATTTGGTCGTGCCGTATAATTTTGCTCCCAGTAGAGGGAGAAAATAATCTATCAGAGAGACGATAACAGTTAAGACAGCAAACCTGACTAAGAAACTTTTACTAAAAACAGATTCTTCTTTAGCAAATTGGAGCAATATGAGAGCAGCATAACTAAGAGGAGGTCCGGGAATTGTGGGAAAAATACAGCCAATTATTCCTATAATAATACAAATTATCCCTAATAAAATTAAAACAAATTCCATAAGGCTCGGCATTTTCCTTCTTTAAACATAGAACCAATATTAAAATAAATTAACAAAATCTTGATGTATCGCTGTCTTGTTATTATTTTACTATATGATATGCTATAATCCTAACATAAACACAATCTATTGAAAAAGTTTTTATCAACTGATTAGCTATAAAATAGAGATGGGTAAATATTATCAAATGAAAAATTTAGAAAACGAGAGAAATGTTTTAAAAACGCAAACTCATTCACTTAAAACTCAGACCTTGGGTGAGGAAATCGCCAACAGCATTACTCACGGTATCGGAGCGGCTTTAAGTATTGCAGCCCTGGTAATTTTAGCAGTTCTTGCCAGTAAGCGCGGTGATGCCTGGCAAATAGTGAGTTTCAGTATATATGGAGCTACACTGGTCTTGCTTTATCTATCTTCCACCCTTTACCATAGCTTTGTAAACACAAAGATAAAAAATATTTTCAGAATTCTGGACCATTCAGCTATCTATCTTCTTATTGCAGGAAGCTACACTCCTGTTACTCTTACGCTTATGAGAGGTGCCTGGGGATGGACTCTTTTTGGGCTTGCCTGGGCAATGGCAATAGGAGGAATTATTGTGACTGCACTGCTTCTGGATAAACTTAAAGCTTTATTGGTATTATCTTATGTATTTATGGGATTACTTGTTGTTATTGCTATAAAACCAGTCATACAGATAGTCCCCCGGGGAATGATTATCTGGCTTTTTATCGGAGGAGCTTGTTATATTTTAGGAATAGTATTTTATTTATGGAAAAGACTGCCTTATCACCACCCCATATGGCATCTTTTTGTGCTGGCAGGCAGTATCTCCCATTTTTTGGGCATATTATTCTATCTCACTTAAAAACTTCTTTTGTCAGAGGACTTGGTCAAGGGACGGTCTTTTGATAATCTTTTAATGGTTTTAAACTTTAAAGAGTTTATTTGAAAATTTCGTTCTTGACACACTTCACCACTTTGTCCACAAAACTCTTGTCAATTTTACCCACTAAAGAAGGGGTTTCAAAGATACGTTCAGGCAAACGATAATTATCCAGTGAAAATCCTTCCTGAATTTTAAATCTGTATTTTTCCTGGTGAATCTTTCCTCCTATGCCCATAAGATCTTCTTTGGCAATATCAAAACCTGCTGAAGAGAGAGCTTCAGAGCAAATCTCCGGGGTATACATCCCTCGGGCAAAAAAACATACTACCAGACTGGAAAGTATCTGACGCCAACGTTCTTCGGTTAACAACTCTTTAGCCAATTTTTCGGGACTAATCTTCTCTTTGACTAAAATCTTCTGGTCTATACTGTATCCGCCATTATCCAGATGACTATGCCTTGCCCCAACCAGAAGGCCGATGTAAGCAGCCGGACCGGTATGGTATCCAGCCATTTCATTCCCACCAAAAGCAAGGGCGAAGTCTTCTCCTCCGTATTGTTCGGCAGCATGTTCTACTCCCCGAGCCATGGCTTGATAGAATTGATTCGGTTGTTCGAAAATAAAATGCACTGCTTTGATATAGGAGGAATAATCCCCCCATCTAAATTTAATATCTTGAGTTTCTTTTTCGGAAATAATTCCTCTCTCCTGAGCCTCTGTAGCCCAGGCTA
>Ga0307378_10001111_pt1 | contig 44440 bp, 23 predicted proteins | sample UN1MG_FD_202238 | JGI IMG/M metagenome (GOLD analysis project Ga0307378, IMG submission 202238) | Soil microbial communities from Risofladan, Vaasa, Finland - UN-1 | ecosystem: Environmental > Terrestrial > Soil > Coastal area > Acid sulfate soil | place: Finland: Risofladan, Vaasa | collected... | reverse complement strand
TTTAAGAAATTTAGAGCCATAATCATACATGATCAAATTGAAATCGACACAGGTCATAATTTGCTTTAAGTCTTTATTGTAATTAGTATTATCGAAAATAAGTTAATTTTTAACGGGACAGTACTGTACATATATGTCAAATAACGAACGAGTCCCTTGTGGACAAGCGAAATGTTTTATTAATGAATAGATCAGGGTGTGCAACAAGCCCCTTGGGGGCAAGTTGCAGACCGGACCATACTATGGTTGATAAACGTCTTTTTCTTTGGTTCATGCTGACATGGGCCTTGCCGTTATGGGCTCAGGATGCGATTGTTCATTCTGTTCAACTCAAACCAGTGGTTTTGCTCCGTACAGGATTGCGCATTGACTTCGACTATCGGTTTCGCAATACCTTGCCGCCATTTGACAGAGAGCCTGATTTTGGGGCCAATGAGACCGCCAGGGGGATCATTCCCACAGTGCCTCCAACCGGCTTCATTCGCAATATCACAGACAACGAACTACTCCTGGATATGGATCATGATCGGGATTTTGTAGCGAATCCAACAGTCACGTATAAAAGCATATATGATGGTCATGTGGTGTTCAAGGATCTTCAGGTTAATACCGTGCGACAGGGCCTGACCATTCCCTATACACTCACACTCTATACGTACGAGCATGTTTGCTCCGGATGGTTGATCGTACGATCGGGCTGGTCCGGGCAATTTGAGTTGGCAGGACGTCAGTGGAGTATGCAGGTCATTGACAATCTCAATGGCGTTTATGACAGCAATGACAAGATGTCTCTGGCTGAAATCACATCGGATGGCAAGAGGCTGATACGGGCCAGTGCGTGCAACGCTCCCAAACGGATCGTATTGGCTGGACATACCTATGATTTGAGTTGTGTATTTCAGGACGAACAAGGTTCCGTACTCCTGAACGTGGCTTTTACTGAAGTTACAAGTGACCTGGGCACGATCCAAATCGAGGCAAAGGGCGTTGAGTCGTTGAGCCTCCGTAATGAACAATGTCTGGTCCTGCTGAATCCTTCAGATGTAAACGCGATCATACCTGAAGGTGACTATCATATAGATTCATGCCTGTTGAATTATGATCCTAATCTCAATGGCTACCCTCGATTCAAGATTGATGACAGGATTATTACTGTGCAATCCGGCCACACAACATCGCTGGTCGTGGGAACCCCCTTGACCAACACGATTACAGTGAACAGGCATAAAAACCACCTGCAACTTGCTTATGGCCTTCAAGGCCTGGGTGGAGAACAGTATCAATTCTACAATTGGAAAAGCAGGCCCTCGTTTGATGTGTATATGGGGCCGATCAAGATCGCGTCCAGACGTTTTGGCTACGGCTGAAGCAGTTGCGAAGCGTACTCGTGGCGAGTACCGTGGTATGCAGTGGGTACCATTCGAATCGTACCGCGCCAGGACATTGGCAAGTTTGGTCCAAAACAAGGCGAGCCTGCCACTGTACAGATGCCTTTATCCGATGCGGGGCGAGGCGCGTTTCTGTGGCTTGTACTCCTTGGACTGCTGATCCTGTGTCCGGCCAATCGTACTCATCATGCCTGGAGTTTGTTTTTTGTGACAGTTGGTATTTGTGTGTTTCTCCAGGCGATAGAATATGGCTTGAGTCGATTCTTTATATTCCATTTGCACATCAGTTTCTGTTCAGTTATGAGCGAAGCCTTGCAGTTTCTGGCTGTGAGCTGGGCCATACTGCTGTGTCTGTCACATTGGATTAGAACACGTTTTGCCTTTAGCAGATTTATGTTGTTGCTCGTGACTCTGGTGGGATTGGGATGTATCGCAGCATGGTTGAATCCATGGATATTTTTACCCATACCCGTGTATCCCCTCGTTTATGGTGTGTGCGCGTGTATTTTCTGGACGGGCCATGCTGTAGCTCGATATGTAATTAAGAAGCTGATATCACCCAAGCGTTATATGCGCTGGTACACGGCCTGGTGCCTGTTCATAGGCTGGGTTCCTATCCTGGTCCTTGGCACGACACAATATATCTTGAGCCGCTCCATACAGCTACAAAGCACCATGGAACTGTTTCGTATGTCGATTTTCTTTTGCAGTCTTCTCTGCATCCCCTATGCCATATGTGCCTGTTTCCTCTTGCTGGCCGGGAATAGCACATTCTGGAGAGAACGCCTGGATCGCTGTTTTGGGTCACCCTGTGACGGCATCATGTCTAACGAAACCGCAGAATAATTAGAGAATAATTAGGGCCGTTTACTATTTTAGGCTTAGTTGGACTGACAGCGTATAGCTGGTAGCGTAGAGCCGTGCAGGGTGTGCAAAATTTATTTTGCACACTTGGTTTAAATAATTATGGTGCCTCTACGTCATATTAGGCTTCGGGGCGGCTCTTAGATTGCGGTTATTCGTTTGGCGTTTTTGACGTAGGCCGGATCGATGTCGATACCTAAGCCCGGGCCGTCGGGCACTCGTATGACGCCCTTTTCACGCCGCTTTGGTAATCATTCATGACTGGTGCGATTCATCGCACCCTAACGCTTCGGTGTCAAATTAGGACCGGGGAAGCTCGTAGTCCTTTTGACTAATCAAAAGGACTACGAGCATTATATAAACAAAACTCCAGATTTTACATTTCACTCCTTCGATATTCGACATTTTTCGAAAAGGCATACCAATTGATTATTGATAAATGATTTGATTATTGCAGCGGGAGGCGGTCCGGATGAACGGATTTAAATGGTTACAATTTCCGGTTGGATTTGGTAATATGGTAGGCGGTGGCTTGAATTTACGATAAAGATATAACTTTGGGAGTGTGACTGTGGTTAATGAATCGAATCGAACGGGGCAGGGAGCCGGCTTACGACGGCGTGAATTTCTGAAAACGACAGCTTTGGTTACGGCCGGAGCGATGCTGCAAAGGCCGCGATTATTCGCAGCTTCTGTGAACCGGACCGGCAAGAGTCCGAACATTCTTGTTATTATCACGGATCAGCAGTTCGCCGATGCCATGAGCTGCTGCATCGGCCGGGATTATATTCATACACCGAACATGGATTCATTAGCCGCGAGCGGCATGAGGTTTACTAGGGCATATTGCCCCAATCCTTTGTGCGTTCCTTCGCGAACATCCATGTTCACGGGGCACTATCTGCACGAAACCGGCATCCAGACGAATGCGAAAGAAAAAATCGACCCCGATAAGTTCATCTGCATGGGCCGGATTTTCAAGGAGGCGGGCTACGATACCGGCTTTTTCGGCAAATGGCACATGCCCTTCAAGGAGGCCAATTCGAACGAGCACGGATTCGATACGTACATTGGCAAAGAAGGCCGATACAGCGGTGTCCCGGCCTCGCAGTTCATCAGGCTGGATCGCGAGCGTCCTTTCCTTGCAATCGCGTCTTTTCTCAATCCGCACAATATCTGCGAATGGTCACGCGGGCAAAAGCTGCCGGGCGGGCCGATCGGCGAACCGCCGGAGCCGCAGGCTTGTCCGCCTTTGAAGCCGAACATGGCGCCGCCCGAGGGCGAGACCGACATCATCAGCCACATGAGAAAAGGGTATCAGACCCACCGGCTGTTTCCCGTGGGCAACTTCACGAACGATAAATGGCGGCAGTACCGCTGGGCCTATTACCGGCTGATCGAAAAAGTCGACCGGCATGTGGGGACCCTGCTGGACGCCCTTCGCGAGTCGGGGCAGCAGGAAAATACGCTCATCGTCTTTCTCAGCGATCACGGCGAGTGCCACGGCGTGCACCGCTGGAACCAGAAAACGGTATTCTACGACGAGGCGGCACGAGTTCCGCTTATCATCAGCCAGAAGGGCAGAACGCCGCAAGGCACATGCGATACTTTGGTCCAGACGGGCGTTGATTTGATTCCGACGCTCTGCGATTTCGCGGGGATCGACGTGCCGAAAGGATTGCCCGGCAGAAGTCTCAAAGCTTGCGCCCTGAATCAGGCTCCCGGCGATGATCGGCCGTATATCGTCGTCTCGAACGGAATGGTCCAGTGCGAGCCGGTGGATGGCGTTATGCTGCAGCCGGATGGAAGAATGGTCCGCAGCTCGCGGTATAAATACTGTCTCTACAGCCTCGGACGACGGCGTGAATCGCTCGTCGATATGCAGGCCGATCCGGGCGAGATGGTCAATCTTGCGGCAAAACGCCAGTACCGCAAGGCCCTTCTGCAGCATCGGGAGTTCCTCCGCGATTTCGCCCTGAAACACGATGACAGCGTGGCATTGTCGATGCTCCGGGGCCTGGATTCGCCCAATTCATAAGATTCTGCCGAACCTGCCCCGTCATACTATGTAAAAACTGGATAAATCATCTCATACGAACATTTTCCTTGACGAAAGGGCAGCTAATTTGGTATACATAAGATAGGTGAATCTGTGTCTCTTTTACTCTTGCGAGCAGAGATTTCAACAGTTTTTCAGGGTGTTCCAAAGAACGCAGAACGGCAAAAAACAAGACCGCCGGGGCCGTATACTCCGGGAATAGAACTCTTAGCTTGTAAAATAGTGGTTGACTGCCGAAGGAAGGAGGTAGCCTCAAATCGAATGCAGAATGTCTTTTGGCATACCCAAATCAAGAAATCAAATCATAAGTTGTATTATAGGTCGTTTTAACTTGGTCCTTTTTTAAGGAAAACAATTATGTATCGAAAATCACTTTACTCTTGTTTAGCATTGGTCTTCTGTTTAGCATCGTCGCTGTCCGCGGCCAATATTATCTGGGTCTCGGATTGGTATGATGAAAGGGTTGACGGCGTTCCTGACGACTATGCCTGGATCGATTTCCTCGAGGCCCAGGGCTATACCGTGGATAACCAGCCGGCCGCCAGCTCAGGCAATGGATACTGGCGTACCCTCGATAATGACAAGATAGCCGTACTAAATGCCGCCGATCTTGTGATTATCAGCAAAAACAGCAACAGCGGGGACTACGCAAATGACGTTACGGAGGTCACCCAATGGAACTCAATCACTTCGCCGATGATTTTGCTCACGGCCCACTTCACAAGGAACACCCGCTGGGAGTGGATTAACAGCACAGCCATGATGGAGGACGGCAGCACACCTACACTGGAGGCTGCGGAACCTCAGCACCCGATCTTCAATAATGTGAATCTCAGTGCGCAAAACCGCGTCGATGTCTATGATCAGAGTGTCGGCTCCGGCATCGTATCGTTCAACTCCGTTATAGATATGGGCAACGGGACTCTCATCGCCCGGCCGGTCGGACAGAACTGGACGATCATCGCCGAGTGGAAGGCCGGCGTTGCATTCTACACCGGGACGAGTCAGGTTCCCGCCGGCAATCGGCTGTTCTTCACTTGCGGAACCCGCGAAGGGGTCGGTTTCGGCCGCGGAGAGTTCAATCTCACCGAAGAGGGCAAGATAATATTCCTTAACGGAATTGAATATATGCTCGGCAACCTGAGACTCCTCAAAGCTTACAGCCCGCTGCCGGAGGACGGATCTCTCTATCCGGATACGTGGGCCACCCTTACCTGGTCCGCGGGAGATACTGCGGCCTCGCACGATGTATATTTCGGGGAGATTTTCGCAGATGTGAACGAGGGCACCGGCGACACATTCCAGGTAAATCAGACCGGAGATTATTTTTCCGTGGGCTTCACCGGATGTCCCTATCCGGATGGCCTCGCCCCCGGTACAACGTACTACTGGAGAATCGATGAAGTTGAAGCAGACGGGGTGACAATAAACAAAGGCGATGTCTGGAGCTTTACGGTTCCTCCCAGGAAAGCCTATTTTCCCAATCCGTGTGACGGCGCCAAATTTGTAGATACGAATGCCGACCTTAGCTGGAACTCGGGACGGGATGCAAAATTGCATACTGTCTACTTCGGCGACAGTTTCGACGATGTGAATAGTGCCGAAGCGGGCCGGCCCCAGACGGGTGCGTCTTATGATCCCGGATCGCTTGAAGAAGCAAAAGTGTACTACTGGCGTGTGGATGAATTTGATGGCCTCACAACGCATCGAGGCGATGTCTGGAGCTTCAGGACGGTGAGTCCCGGCGGCGGTGTCAGAGGTACGTACTACAGGAGTGGGGACTTGAGTGGTGAAGCCGTGATTAATCGTGTAGATCCTGAGATTAATTTTGACTGGATCGACGGCTCGCCGGACTCGTTACTCCAGGCAGATAGTTTCTCGGTCAGATGGACCGGTGAGCTGGAAGTGGAGTTCTCCGAGACTTACACCTTCTACGCCAATACGGACGACGGCGTGCGACTGTGGATCAATAACGAACTTGTCATCGACAGATGGGTGGACCGCAGGGCGCCGACCGAGGCAAAGGGAACTATCGACCTGATCGGTGGGCAGCGATATCCAATCGTTATGGAATACTATGAAAGCGGTGGAAACGCAGTGGCCCAACTGTCCTGGGAGAATTCTTCTACGGACAGGCAGATTATTCCGCAAGCAGCTCTTTCGCTGCCTGTAAGGGCCAGCGGCCCGAATCCGCGCAATGGCGCTACCGGAACGAGAACGGTTCCCACGCTTACCTGGAACTCAGGAGATAATGCCGTTTCGCATGAAGTATATTTCGGAACTGACGCGGATGCCGTGGCCAATGCCACTCAGGCCTCCCCCGAGTATAAAGGCACCAAGGCACTCGATGATGAGCGATACGATCCGGGCAAACTTGCCTGGTCTACCTCGTACTACTGGCGTATAGACGAAGTCAATAGCACCAATTCCGACAGCCCCTGGATCGGCAACGTCTGGACGTTTACAACCGGTGATTTCCTTGTCGTGGACGACTTTGAGACCTACGATTCAGGCGATAATCAGATATGGTTCGACTGGCATGACGGACTCGGTTTTGGAGTACCAGGTGTTGATCCGTACTTCGCCGGCAACGGTACCGGCTCGGCCGTGGGCGATGAAACAACCTCTTCATATACCGAGGAAACAATTGTTCATGGAGGTCGCCAATCGATGCCGCTCTTCTACGACAATAATAAGCAGGGTTACTCGAAGTATTCAGAGACCGAGTTGACGTTGACGGCTTCGCGTGACTGGACCGAGGAAGGCGTTGCTGAATTATCGATCTGGTTCCGCGGCAATCCGGCGTCTGTCGGCAGCTTCGTCGAGGGCCCGGTCGGTACATACACGATGACCGGCTCTGGCACGGATATCTGGACCGAAGCTGACGAGTTCCACTTTGCTTACAAGACACTCACCGGCGTCGGCACGATCCAGGCACAGGTGCTCAGCGTCGACAACACGGATCCGTGGGCCAAGGCCGGGATTATGATTCGCGAAACGCTTGATGCCGGCTCGAAATTTGCCGCCGTGTATATCACGCCCGGCAATGGATGCCATTACCAGGCACGAACGGAGACGGACGTTGCAGCTACAAGTGATACTGCCGTCCAAACTGCTGAGCAGACGGCGATAACTGCACCGTACTGGATCAAGTTAGAGCGTGACTTTGCGGGCAACTTCAGGTGCTACTATTCGGCCAACGGAACCACATGGCAAACAATGTCATGGAATCCGCAGAACATTCCGATGAGCTCGAACATCTATATCGGCCTGGCGGTGACCAGTCACAATAACAATGCTACGTGCCAGGGTAAGTTCTCCAACGTTACGATTACCGGTACGGTTAGTCAACAGTGGACGAACCAGGATGTAGGTATCACCAGTAATGCCGCTGAGCCGCTGTATGTGGCTATAGCCAACAGCGCAGGCTCACCTGCGGTGGTGGTCCACGATGATCCGGCCGCAACAACGATAGAAACCTGGACCGAGTGGGTTATCCCGCTGCAGAGCTTTGCCGATCAGGGCATAGTCCTGACCAACGTCGACAGGATAGCGGTTGGCCTCGGCACCAGGGGTAACATGACGATACCCGGCGGTTCCGGCAAAATGTATTTCGATGATATCCGGCTGTATCGGCCGAGAAATGTTGCTGGAGAATAAATCCTGCTGCCCGCCTTAGCGGCAGACTTGGTTAAACCTGCGGGAGCGTGTTTGGATTGAGATGATTAGTATTAGTTCCGGGCCTGTGCCTAACGGTACAGGCCCGTACTATTTGTTTCAAATCACTTATCATTTCCCGGCAGATTTGGTAATATCAGAAACTAAGAATGCCCGGCCGTACCGAAAATGGGCATGAATTGTAAATGTTGAGCTTTTACAACGTACTTTTAACAAGTCAATTATCAGGAGAGATTCTTATGTCGGGAAAGAATATCAACAGGCGCCGTTTTCTTGCCGGCACGGCGATGACCGCCGCGGCCACTATCGTACCGAGGCACGTTCTGGGAGGAGCGGGGAATATCGCGCCCAGCGAGAAGCTCAATATCGCCGGTATCGGCGTTGGCGGGATGGGCAAGAGCAATATGATACAGCTCGAAAGCGAGAACATCGTGGCGTTGTGCGACGTGGACCATGAATACGCGGCCGAAACGTTCAAGAGGTATCCGAAGGCGAAGGTCTATACCGACTTTCGCAAGATGCTGGACAAGCAGAAGGATATCGACGCCGTTATGATTGCCACGCCGGACCATACGCATGCGGTTATCGCCGCCGAAGCGATGCGCCGCCGAAAGCACGTTTACTGCCAGAAGCCGCTGACGCACGATGTCTACGAGTCGCGCATGTTGGCCAAATTGGCGAAAGAAACCGGCGTCACTACCCAGATGGGGATTCAGGGACATTCGGGAGAAGGGGGGCGCCTTATTTGCGAGTGGATTTGGGACGGCGCCATCGGCCGGGTCACCGAGGTCGATGCCTGGTGCAGCTTGTCTTATTATCCCTTTGGCCATGCGGGGTGGAGCAGCAAGTGGTCCCGGCGTCCGAAGGAAACGCCGCCTGTGCCGGCAACTCTGGACTGGGACCTCTGGCTTGGCCCGGCGCCCGAGCGGCCCTATCATCCGGCGTATCATCCGGGCGTGTGGCGATGCTGGTGGGATTTCGGCTGCGGCATGATGGGCGACCGCGGGGCCCACACTTTGGACCCGGTATTCTGGGCGTTGAAACTGGGACACCCGACCAGCGTGGAAGCCACGTCGCTCGACCTGAATCCGGATACGCATCCGGTAGCGTCTATTGTAACGTATCAATTTCCCGCCCGCGGTGATTTGCCGCCGGTAAAGCTGACATGGTATGACGGTCTTCGTCCGCCGAGGCCGGCGGAACTTGAGGACGGCAGGCGCATGGGTCATACCGAAGGCGGCTCGCTCTTCAAAGGCAGCGAAGGCAAGCTCGTGGCCGGCGTTTACGGAGAAGGGCCGCGACTGATACCCGAGAGCAGGATGAAGGTGTACAAGACGCCGGAGAAGAGCATCCCCAGGGTGAAAGGCTCGCACGAGCAGGATTGGGTCCGGGCATGCAAGAGCGGCGGACGGCCCGGCGCCGATTTCGAGTATTCTGGCCTCTTAACCGAAGTCTGCCTGCTCGGCAACGTGGCCAGGCGAGTGGACGCCAGAATCGAATGGGACGCTGAAAATATGAAGGTGACAAATCTGCCGGAAGCCAACAAATACGTCCGAACACAATACCGGGATGGCTGGAGTTTGTAAAACGACTCGATAAGGATTTCAATATGGAAAAAAAGAACATTCAAAAAATCTGTGTGTGCCTGTTGTTGATTGCCCTGGCAGCAGCAGATTCTCCCGCCGGACAGGCTAAATCCGCTCAAAGCTGGGTACGAACCGGCGAGTTGGGAGCCACGCCTCAGCGGATTACCGATGCTTTTCCGTTGTTCGATCAGGCTAACAAAGGCAACTGGACAAAGTATGAAATAATGAGCGATGAATTCGAGGGTACAGATCTCGATTCGAACAAATGGCATCCGAGGAATCCGGGGTGGCTGGGCAGGCAGCCGGCGTATTTCTATCCCGGCAATGTGACGCTCAGTGACGGAAAGCTGCATCTGGCCATGAGAAAGCAGGAAGTTCCTGAAATGTACCGTGACAAAGGCTACCACACGTACACATCAGCGGCGGTCAAAAGCAAGACGACGGTCAGGTACGGATATTTCGAGGTCAGGTGCAGGCCGATGAAATCTGCCGGCTCCAGCTCATTCTGGTTCTATGACAGCACGCCGGAACTGTGGACGGAGATCGACGTCTTCGAGATTGGCGGCGGCGCCCCGGGCTTCGAGAAGAAATACAACATGAACGTCCACGTGTTCCGAACTCCCACCGAGAAGAAACACTTCTCGATGGGCGAAGTATGGATCGCACCTACAGAGCTGGCCGATGACTATCACACCTATGGTCTCCAATGGGACAAGGATAAAATCCAATGGTATTTTGACGGTGTGCTCGTAAGATGGGTTGAGAATACGCACTGGCACCAGCCGCTGACCTTGAACTTCGACAGCGAGACCATGCCCGAGTGGTTCGGCCTTCCAAAAGACAGTGACCTCCCATCCACGTACAGCATCGAATACCTAAGGGCGTGGAAAAAGGACGCCGGCGAGTCCTTTGTGCGTGTAAGTCCGCGGGACAGGCGTTACTTCGAGCTTTCAGACGGCAACCCGTATGTTCCGATCGGATTGAATATGATTGCGCCGCATGGTGACACCGAGGAAGAAGCCCTGGCTCTTATGGAGCAATGGATTAAAAGCCTTTCGGACAGCGGCGGCAACTATATCCGAATCTGGCTGAGCCACAATTTCTTCGACGTCGAGCATCAGAAAAGCGGTCAGTACGATGAGGAAAAGGCAAAACGAATCGACGCCGTGCTGGATATGGCGCGCCGGCATAACATTCGCGTGAAGATGACAATCGAGCACTTCCGGCATTTTTTCAGGGAAACCCAGCGATGGGCTGCAAAACCTATCCATCACGTTTCACAGGGTGGACCGGCAAAAGACGTGGATGATTTCTTCCAGGGCAAGCGCAGCCGCGAGCAGTTCAGGAAAAAGCTCGACTGGTACGCCGACAAGTACGGCGACGACCCGGCAATCTTCGCCTGGGAGCTATGGAACGAGATGGACACGGTCAGCGGCAAAGGCTACATGGAATGGACCGAGGAAATGCTGGCCGAGCTGAGGAAGCGTTTTCCTAAGAACATGGTGACGCAGAGCCTGGGCAGTTTCGATCACGACAGCAAGAGGGACAGATACCGCCGGCTTTGCCTGATGAAAGACAACGATTTCGCCAACGTGCACCGTTACCTGGACCTCGGCGCTTCGCTGGATGTGTGCAAGGGGCCGGTGGACATTCTCGCCGTCGATGCCGTCAAAGAGATGCAGGTCTTTACGCGTGACAAGCCGATTCTCCTGGCAGAGAGCGGCGCCGTCGAGCCGAGTCACACAGGGCCGTTTAAGCTGTACAAGAAAGACCGGGCGGGCATCATACTCCACGATATTATCTTCGCTCCTTTCTTCGCCGGTGCCGCCGGCACGGGCCAGAACTGGCACTGGGACCAATATGTCGCGCCGATGAATCTGTGGTTTCAGTTCGGCCGGTTTGCAGAGGCGATCAAAGGGATCGACCCGCCGGCGGAGAATTTCGAGCCGGTCGAGATAGACCATCCGCGCTTGCGTATTTACGCCCTGAAGGGTAAACACACGCTGCTTGCATGGTGCCGGGACAAACAGAACACGTGGCAGACGGAATTGGCCGAGGGCAAAACGCCCGCTGTGGTTAATAACGCGATTATTTCATTGCCGGACGGCGGCGAGGATTTGAATAATGCCGCTGTCAATTTCTACGATCCCTGGAAAAATAAATGGGCGCCAGGCAAGGCCGAAGGCAATAGAATTTCCGTGCCTGATTTCAGCCGTTCTCTTGTTGTCAGGATGAGGTACTGAACCACATGAATCATATAAGCCGGACAAAAAGTGTAGTTGTGTGTTTGCTGCTCCTTCTGATATGCAGCGGCATCAGCTTCGGCGTCACGTATGAAATCCATCCGGCAATCGCCGAGTCACAGGAAGAATTCGAGACCATCGCCAATTCGCTCAAGCCCGGCGACGAGCTTATCCTGTACGGCGGGACATATTCACAAACCGCCCGCCGCGCCGTCACCGCCAAAGGCACGGCCGGCAAACCCATAACGATTCGTGCCGCCGAAGGGCAGGAACCAATACTCACACATCCGGAAGACGCCGCGGCCCGATACAATAATATCGAGTTTGTCGATTGCGAGTACGTGACCATTCGGGAAATCCGGTTCGAAGGCGGCAACTCGGGCGTGCGCTTTATCAGGGGACATCACATCACATTCGAAGATTGCCAAATCAGCCATACCAACAACAACGCACTGACAATGAACAGCGGGGACTGCGACGCCTTTGTCATCCGAAGAAATCACATCCACCATACCGGCTTGCGCGGCCGCGGCTCGACCGAAGGAGAAGGTATGTACATCGGCGGACATGACGGCTCGTGTGTCACCACCAACACTCTTGTCGAGGGCAACTACATTCACCACACGCGCGGCACCAGCAGCGGCGGCAACGACGGCATCGAAATAAAATTCGGCTCGTACGGGAACATCGTCCGCGACAACGTCATCCACGACACGAATATCGGCACGAAATACCCCGGCATTTTCGTGTACGGCGGCGGCAAAGGCATCAACATCGTCGAGGGCAACGTCATCTGGAACGCCGGCGAGGGCATACAGGTGGTTTCCGACGCCATTATCAGAAACAACATCATTTTCAACTGCTCGGCAACCGGCATCACGGCAGCCCCGCACGCCGCCGTCCCGCACGTGCGGAACGTTAAGATCGTCAACAATACAATTGTCAATCATCCAAGGGGTGTCCTGTTTCGCTGGGAAAAGGCCGAGCAGATGATTTTCGCAAATAACGCCGTCTACTGTCCCGGCTCGACGGCTATCGACGCAGCAGGAATCGGCGGCAGCACGTTCAGAGCCAACTATGTTGCCGGCCGACTTATCGGCGCGACTATTAACGGCTCGGCGTTTTGCGACGGCGGGACGATTGACGCAGCCTTTGCAGCGCCCGCCGAATATGACTATTGGCCCGGGCCCGGCTCGGTTCTTATCGATCACGCAGATTCGGATTTCGCCGCCGGGCTGGATTTCAATCATACCTCAAGGAAGCCGCCCTATGATGTCGGAGCTTACGAATCCGAGGCGAACGCCTCAAATCCAGGCCGGCCGAGTGCAACCAGGATTTAAGGCCGGTCATACGCGGTGAATACATAGAGCTTCGTTAAAAACGGCACATCGGTAAAATAACGATTGTAGCCCTGGGGCCATCATGTTTTCAGAATGAATGCCGGTTCTTGCTGGAGATTTTGATTCAATCCGCGGCCGCTAAATGGCCTGACCATACCGCGCACAAACAGAATAGTCTTTGACCTTCGATAAGGAAGCATCGGGGCAGTCGTCGGGGTACAGGTAAACACTAATGCTAAAATCCGGCCCCGGCTTTGTGAAGCGTTCGAGGTCGCTTGCCTGCTTAAATCCCTGCGATTCGAGTTTTCCGGCGGTATCAAGCCAGTTCGCCCCTATTTGGATGCCGTAAAAGCCATAAGCACTGCCCATAATTACCGCACTGCCGAATACATATTCTTTTGCCGGATCAAAAAAGAAAATGCAATTCTCCACTTCCAGGAATCCACTTGGTTCGGTCTCGTCGAGGCCGAGGACCCGGCAGACCTCGCTGAATGGAGTTTCAAGAATCTTGATGGACTTCTCAAGATTAAATAATTCGTCGGTTTGAGGGTGATTCGACCCCATCTTCATCGCCTCCTTATCGGTATTATCCGGTATTAACGTTCTTTATGTCTCAATGGAGGTAGGGGCGGTTCGCGAACCGCCCGTACTAAGATGAATTAATTTAAAGGATTCCGCCAACAATGTCAAGAGAGCTTGCCAAGTGCAGACTTATAGCGAAACTTTGCAGAAAGCTGATGAATACTCGAAAACGAAGCAGAATCCGGATTGTGAAAATTCGGAAAAAAAGACTTTCACAAGTGACGTAGTTAATTATATATTATGACTTTAATTTTTTCGGCGTTTATGCGCTTGAAAAATCCAGAATGGGTTGTTAGTCTGGTTCTCTGGAGTAGGGTCATTACTTCATTACCTGGCTACCGCTGGGCCAAAATAGTGCGGGCAACAGTACCGGATGGGTGCCGATGGGTATTAATGACAAGATAACACAGAAAACAGGTCAACCGGGCTCTGGAACAAATCAAAACCAGGCCGGCTCGGCGGATGAGAAATTCGTACCGACATGCAGCATTTGTGGAGAAAAACACTGGCCCCACCATCCTTTGGTTCCATGTGTCAACAAGAGAAAGGCCAAGGTAAAAGCCAAAGCCGACAAAAAGGCCAAAGCAAAAGCCGCTACGGAGGCCAAAGTTGAAGCCAGAGCAAGAGCTAAAGAAAAGGTTAAGATTGAAGCCGAGACAAACGCCAAGATAAAGGCTGAGAGAAAGGCCTATCTTGAGGCGATAGCCCGGGCGGAAGAACGGCTCAGGACCGAATCTCAAGCAAGGGCCGAAGCCGAAGAAAGAGCCGAAGCCGAGGCCAAAGAAAGAGCTCAGGCCGAAGCCAGGGCTAAGGCAAAAGCCGAAGCCGAACAAAGCGCCAAGGCCCAGGCTGAGAAAAAAGTTTATGCCGAGGCGATAGCCAAGGCAGAGGAAAGAGTTAAGGCCGAATCGAAGGTAAGAGCCGAAGTCGAAGAGAAGCTCAGGGCTCAAATCGAGCAGCGTGCCAGAACCGAGGCTAAGGCTGCCGAGGCTTTGGGATCTGCAAAGGTAGAGGCCGCCGAGACTTTGAAAGCCGCTAAAGCAGATGCCGCGGCGGAAGCCGGATCTTATGCCGCGGCTATAAGAGAGCTGGAGGACAGGCTGCAAGCCGAGATTGAATCGAAGTCCAAAGCTCAGCAGGAGACTCAGGCCCAATCGGAGCAGCGAACCAGGGTTGAGGCCGAATATGCGGAAGCAGTCTCGGCCGCCAAAGCAAAGGCGGCAAAAGAGGCTGAATTACATGCCGCGGCAATAAAAGAGCTGGAGGAAAAGCTACAGGCCCGAACCAAAGAAATAACCAGGGCCGAAGCAAAAACCGAATCCGAAGCTAAAGCCCGGCTTGAAGCTCAGGAAAAGATCAGGGCGGAGGTTGAAGCAAGGGCCAGGGTAGAAGAGCGGCTTAGGGCCGAGGCCGAGGCAAAGGCCGGAATTGAGGCCGAAGCAGCCGAAACTATGGCCGCAGCCAGGTCAGATGCCGAAGCAAAGGCCGAATCTTACGCCGCGGCTATAAAGCAATTAGAAGAAAAACTGAAGGCTGAAACACAAGCCAAATCACAGGCTCAGCAGGAGGCCCGGACCCAGGCACAGGCAAGGGCCAGGGCCGAAGAAAAAGCCGCCGCCGAAGCTCATTCCGGTATCGAGGCGCAAGAGAAGGCAGAGCATTTCCGTAAAGCTACAGCCAAAGCGGAAAGAAGACTCAACGCTCAGGCCGAAGAGCTCGCGAAAGCCAAAACCAGAATCGAGGCCGAAGCTAAATCCCGTGACCAGGCAGAGCAGAGGGCCGCGAATGAAACTCAGTCAAGGGCAAAGGTTGAAGAGAAGCTCAGGGCCGAATCCGAGGCAAGGGTCAGAATCGAGGCCGAAGCGAAAGAGGCTCTCTCAGCGTCCAAATCAGAGGCACAAGCAAAGGCTGAATCTTATGCCGCAGCAATAAAGCAATTAGAGCAAAAGCTCAATTCCCTGGCCGAAGCAAGGGCGAGAATCGAAGCAAAAGCCGAATCCGAAACTGAGGCTCGGCTCGAAGCACAAAAAAACGCCGGTCAAGAGGCGAAAGCAAGAGCTAAGCTTGAAGAGCAGCTCAGGGCCGAAACCGAGCAGCGAGCCAGAATCGAGACCCAGGCTGCTGAGGCTATCACGGCAACCAGGGCAGAGTTAGACGAAAAAGCCGAATCTTATGCCACGGCTATAAAGCAATTAGAGCAAGAGCTTAAGGCTCAAACCGAAGGAAGGGCCAGAGCCGAAGCAAAGGCCGAATCCGAATTGGCGGCCCGGCTCGAAGCACAAAAAAGTTCAACAGAAGAAGCTAAGGCAAGGGCGAAGGTTGAGGAACAACTCAAGGCCGAGTCCGAAGAACATGTTGCAATCGAGGCCGAAGCTGAAGAGACTATCTCCACTGCCAAAGCGAGGGCTCAAGAAGAGGCCGAATTACATGCCTCAGCTATAAAAGAACTTGAGGAAAAGCTGAAGGCTCAAGCCGATGAAATGACAAGAGCCCGGGCAAAGGCCGAATCCGAATCCGAGTCCCGGCTCGAAGCTCAAAAGAGTGCTCGTCATGAGGCTAAGGCAAGGGCGAAGATTGAAGAGCAGCTCAGGGCCGAGACAGAGACCCGTGCCGGAATCGAAGCCGAAGCTGCTGCGGCTATGGCTGCAACTAAGGCAGAGGCTCAGGCGAAGGCAGATTCTTTCGCCGCGGCTATAAGAGAACTTGAGGACAAGCTCAAGGCCGAAATTGAAGTTAAGTCCAGGTCCCAGCAGGAAGCTCAGGCCCAATCGAAGCAGCGAGCCAGGATCGAGACCGAATATGCAGAGGCAGTCTCGGCCGCTAAAGCCAGTGCACAGGAACAGGCCGAATTGCATGCCGCTGCTATAAAAGAACTGGAGCAAAAGCTGAAAGCTCAAGCCGAAGCAATAACCAGGGCCGAAGCAAAGACCGAATCCGAAGTCGCAGCCCGGCTTGAAGCACAAAAAAGTGCCGGCCATGAAGCGAAGGCCAGGGCCAGGGTCGAGGAGCGGCTAAGGGCCGAGGCCGAAGAACGTGCCGGAATCGAAGCCGAAGCTAAAGAGGCTATCGCGGCAGCCAGGGCAGATGCCGAAGCAAAGGCTGAATCTTATTCCGCGGCTATAAAGCAGGTAGAAGAAAAACTTGAAGCTGAAACGCAAGTGAGGTCCCATGCTGAGCAAGAGGTTCAGACTCAAGCGCAGGCAAGGGTCCGGGCCGAAGAAAGAGCCGACACCGAGGCTCAATCCGGTATCGAGGCGCGAGAGAAAGCCGAGTATTTGCACAAAGCGATAACAAAGGCGGAAAGAAGACTCAACGCTCAGGCCGAAGAGCTCGCGAAAGCCAAAGTCAGAATCGAGGCCGAAGCTAAATCCCGGGACCAGGCTCAGCAGAAAGCCGGCGAAGAAGCTCAGGCAAGGGCGAAGGTTGAAGAGAAGCTCAGGGCCGAATCCGAGGCAAGGGCAAGAATCGAGGCCGAAGCTAAAGAGGCTGTCTCGACGGCCAGATCAGAGGCACAAGAAAAGGTAAATTCTTACGCAGCGGTTGTAAAGCAAACGGAAGAAAAGCTGAAGGCTGAATCACAAGCAAGGGCCAGGGCCGAAGCAAAAGCCGAGTCCGAAGCGGCGGCCCGGCTGGAAGCCCAGAAAAGCGCCACCGAAAATACCAGGGCAAGGGCGAAGATCGAGGAGCAGCTCAGGGCCGAAACCAAGGAACGAACCAGAATCGAGGCCGATGCTGCCGAGGCTGTCAAGGCGGCCAAAGCCCAGTTGGATGAAAAGGCCGAATCTTATGCCGTGACAATAAAACAAACGGAGCAAAAGCTTAAGGTTCAAACCGAAGAAAGGACAAAGGCTGAAGCGCAAGTTCAGGCCCAGGCCCAGGCAAACGCTGCATTAGAAGAAAAGTTGAAAGCTGAAACGCAAGCCCGGTCGAAGGCCCAGCACGAGGCTCAGGCCCAGGCACAGGAAAGAACCAGAGCCGAAGCAAAAGCCGAGTCGGAATCCGCAGCCAGGCTTGAAGCTCAAAAAAGCGCCAGGGCGGAGGCGAAGGCAAGGGCTAAAGTTGAAGAGCGGCTCAGGGCTCAAACCGAGCATCGGGCCAGAATCGAGGCGGAGGCTGCCGAGGCTGTCGCAGCAGCCAAAAAAGAGCTGGATGAAAAGGCCGAATCTTATGCCGCTGCTATAAGCCAGGCAGATGAAAAACTCAAAGCGCAAACCAATGTGATTGCCAAAACCCAGGCAAAAGCAGAATCCGAATCGGCGGCCCGGATTGAAGCTCAAAATAGTGTTAGGGAAGAAGTAAAGGCAAGGGCTAAAGTTGAAGAGCGGCTCAGGGCTCAAGCCGAGGAATTGGTCAGAATCAAGTCCGAGGCTGCCGAGGCTATCGCTGCGGCCAGTAAAGAGGCCGAAGAAAAGGTTGAATCTTACGCCGCAGCTATAAGGCAAGCGGATGAAAAGCTGAAGGTTCAGGCCCGGGAGATGGCTAAGACCGAAGCAAAAGCTCAATCCCAGGCTCAGGCAATCATTGAAATAGAGAAAAAGCTGAAAGCAGAAACACAAGCCCTGGCGAAAGCCCAGCAGGAAATTCAGGCCCAGGCACAGCAGCGGGCTAAAGCGGAATCGAAGGCGGAATCCGAGGCGGAGGCCCGGCTCGAAGCACAAAAGAACGCGACAGAAGAAGCGAAGGCAAGAGCGAAGATCGAAGAGAGGCTTAAAGCCGAAGCTATGCAGCGGGCCGGAATCGAGACCGAAGCGGCAAAGGCTGTCTCCGCAGCCAAATCGAAGGCGGAAAAAGAGATCAAATCTTATGCCGCATCGATAAATCAACTGGAGGAAAAGCTGAAGGCTCAGGCCGATGAAATGACAAGAGCACAGGCAAAAATCGAATCCGAAGCGGCGGCCCGGCTCGAAGCCCAAAAGAATGCAACAGAAGAGGCGAAGTCAAGGGCGAAAATCGAAGAACGGCTCAGGGCCGAAGCCGAGCAGCGGGCCAGAATCGAGACCGAAGCGGCAGAGACTGTCTCCGCAGCCAGGGCAGAGGCCGAAGAAAAGGCTAAATCTTACGCCGCAGCTATAAAACAAGCCGAACAAGAGCTAAAGGTTCAAGCCGAAGCGAGGGCAAAAGCCGAGGCGAATGTCCAGGCCCAGTTGCAAGAAAGAGATGCCGTAGAAGAGAAACTAAAGGTGGAAGCCGAAGCCAGGCAAAGAGCTCAGCAGGAAGCTCAGACCCAGGCTCAAGAGAGAAAAAAGGCCGAAGAAAAAGTCACTGCCGAGGTAAATTCGAGGGAAGAGTTGCAAAAGAAGGCGGAGTATTACAGCAAGGCGGTGGCAAAAGCGGAAAGGCGGCTCGAAGTTCAGGCGCAAGAAGTCGCCAAAGCCAGGGCCAGGATCGAGGCCGAAGCAAAATACCGGGACCATGCGGAACAGAGGGCAAGAGAAGAGGCCGAGACAAGGGCGAAGATTCAGGAGCAGCTCAGAGCGGCCGTCAAGGAACGAACCAGAATCGAGGCCGAAGCAGGAAAGATGGTCTCCGCGGCCCAGGCAGATGCCGAAGCTAAAACACAATCATATTCCGCATCAATAAAAGAAACTGAGAACAAGCTGAAGATTGAAGCCGAGGAGAGAATCAAAGCGGAAGCGAAGGCCAAATCAGAAGCAGCGGCCCGGCTCGAAGCCCAAAAAATGGCTACGGAAGAAGCGAAGGAAAGGGCAAAGATCGAAGAGAGGCTCAAGGCCGAAGCTAACGAACGAGCCAGAATCAAAGCCGAAGCAGAAGAAGCTGTCGCCGCGGCGAAAGCAGAGGCCAAGGCAAAGGCAGATTCTTTCGCCGCTGCTTTAAGGCAGGCGGAGGAAAAGCTGAAGGTTCAAGCCCGGGAGATGTCCAGGGCAGAAGCAGAAGTCCAGGCCCAGACTCATGCAAGGGCGGCAGTGGAAGAAAAGCTTAAGGCCGAAACTCAGGCCATGTCCGCAGCTAAAAAGCAACTCGAAGCTCAAATGCAGGAACGGGCCAGGGCCGAGGCAAAGACCGAATCATACGCCGCATCTGTAAAGCAAGCGGAGGAAAAACTTAAAGCAGAAACTCAAGCCCGGTCGAAAGCCCAGCAGGAGGTTCAGGCCCAGGCCCAGGAAAGAGCCAAGGCCGAAGCGAGGTTTGAATCCGAAGCGGCGGCCCGAATTGAGGCTCAGCAGAAGGCCATGGAAGAAGCGAAGGCAAGTGCGAAAATCGAAGAGAGGCTCAAGGCTGAATCCGAGCAGCGATCCAGAATCAAAGCCGAATCAGCCGGGGCTATCGCGGCTGCTCGGAAAGAGGCCGAAGCGAAGGCTGAATCATACGCCGCCTCTCTTAAAGAATTAGAGCAAAAGCTCAAATCGCAAGCCGAAGCAATAGCGAAAGCCGAAGCACAAGCCCAGGCCCACGCTCAGGCAAATGCCGCATTGGAAGAAAAGCTAAAGGCTGAAATTCAAGCCCGGTCCAGGACCCGGCAGGAGGCCCAGGCCGAAGCGCAAGCAAGGGCAAAAGCCGAAGCTAAGGCCGAAGCAGGAACAGCGGCGGGAATTGAAGCACAAAAAAGAGCAACGGAAGAAACGAAGGCAAGAGCGAAGATTGAAGAAAGGCTAAAGGCCCAAACCGAGGAGCGAGACAGAATTAAAGCCGAATCTGCAAAGACCATTGCAGCAATCCGAACAGAGGCCGAATCATATGCCGCAGCAATCCGTCAAGCAGAGGAAAAGCTGAAGGTCCAGGCCCGGGAAAGAGCGAAAGCACAGGCAACAGCCCAAGCCCAGGCTCTGGCGCAGGCGGCAACAGATGAAAAGCTCAAGGCCGAAATTGAAGCCAGGACAATAGCTCAGAAGGAGGCTACCGCTCAAGCACAGGCAAGGGTCAGGGCCGAAGCAAAAGCTCAGGCCCAGGCCCAGACGAACGCAGAATTAGAAGAAAAACTCAAGGCTGAAACGCAGACCCGCTCGAAGGCCCAGCACCAGGCTCAGGCCGAAGCGCAAGCAAGGGCCAGAGCCGAAGCAAAGGCCGAAACGGAAACCGCGGCGAGGATTGAAGCACAAAAAAGAGCTACGGAAGAGGCCAAAGCAAGGGCAAAGGTTGAAGAGAGACTCAGGGCCGAAGCCGAGGAAAAAGCCGGAATCAAAGCCGAAGCCGCCGAGGCTATATCGGCGGCCAGAGCAGAGGCGGAAAAAAAGGCTGAATCGTATGCCAAGGCTATAAGAGAAGCGGAGGAAAAGCTCAAAGCACAAGCCAAAGGAATAGCCAAGACAGCAGCAAAAGCTCAAGCCCAGGCTCAGGCAAATGCTGCATTAAAAGAAAAGCTGAAAGCTGAAACGCAAGCCCGGTCAAGAGACCAGCAGGAGGTCCGGGCCCAAGCGCAGGAAAGGGCCGAAGCGGAAGCAAAGGCCGCATCCGAAGCCGCCGCCCGGCTTGAGGCCCAAAAGAAAGCCGCCCAGGAAGCGAAGGCAAGGGCGAAAGCTGAGGAGAAGCTCAGAATCGAAGCCGAGCAGCGTGCCAGAATTGAGGCCAGGAATTTAGCGGCGGCAAAAGAAAAAGCAAGCGTAACTCGACATGTCCCGGAAAAAACCGGCGAGTGCGAATGTTGCGGCAGAAAAAACATTAAAGAAAGCGAACTGGTCAAAATCGATTCCGGCCAAATGTTCTGCCAGGATTGTTTGAAAGAATTGAGAGGCTGACTCCGGCTACCAACTGGTATACGCAACAACTATCGGCAAATCACTGCCTGAGGAGCTGGTCAATCGTGTCCATAAATTCACCCAGCGCAAAGGGTTTCCGCAGAAAGCGCAGTTTGTTTTTCTTAATATACGCTTCTCCCTCAGGGGTAATGTCGGCCGAGTAGAAAAGAAAGTGTTTTTTTAACTGGGGATCACACTCAACTGCTCGCTCGTAAAACGCAAGCCCGTCCATATCCGGCATTTGAATATCTGAGACAATACCATTATAAAAATGCTCCCTCACCTTTTCCAAACCGTCACCCACCCCGGCAACCGCCTCCACTGTTCCCCTGCGGCTAAGCAGCGAAGACACTAACTCTCGCAATGGCTCGTGATCGTCAACGACCAAAAATCTTTCCTCCCAAACAGCGGGAAGCGTTCCGACATCGATGGAGGGCTTAAGGTCTTGCGGAAGGACATTTATGTAGTCCCGGATGCGGGACAAATGAGATTGGATATCAGCAGTCATACGCTCAGCTTCCCGGTTAATCTCCCCGAATTTTCCGACAATGTACAGAAACACGGGATTAAGTTCCGAAGACTCTGCCCGGGCCATATATTCGACCACCCGTCTCCTGGAGATACTTTTCCCGGCCAGATGCTCCTCAAATCTTTTTAGCGGTTCCTCAACACAATCCCTTGTTTTCCGGTCAAGCGCAATATCCAGCATAAACCGTTTCTCTTTTTCTCGCAGGTATGCAGAAACCATCGACATGAATTCTGCGTGGGACTGCTCATCTTCCGCCAACCGTCTCAGGAAGCTCGAAAACTGATTGTCATGGGCAAAAGCCTTAGCCGCAGAAGTGTAAAGCCTGCCAACGAATTGTTCGACAGACTCTAACCAGCTAACAACGTCTCCGATATCCGCAAGCGCCGAAGTAACCATCTGCTAATCTCCAACCGAACTGGAATCTCTCGCGTATATAAACTGGCAATGCTGCGAAACCTTAAGATTCTTTTAATCTACCAAATCCATCATGAAATCACAACAACTTTGGATTTTTTTGTGCTTTAAAAAAAGTGCATCAAAAAGATATTGTAAGACATTATTTGTCATTCTTGACGATTACAATTTCGCACTTCGGTATGGCCGCCAGGAACTTCTTACCATAGGACTTGTTGGCGATTCTGCTGTCCAGGACGACCACAATACCGCTGTCGGTCTTGCTGCGAATCAGCCGCCCGAAGCCCTGCTTGAACTTGATAATGGCGGATGGCAACTGGTAATCATTAAAGGGATTGCCTCCCAGTTCCCTTATCTGTTCGAGCCTGCCTGCAAGCAGCGGCTTATCCGGGGCCGCGAACGGCAATCTCACTATAATCACGCTCGAAAGAGCCTGCCCCGGCACATCTACTCCCTGCCAGAAACTGTCGGTCCCAAACAATACATTGGACCCCTTAGTCTTAAACTGCCTTAACAGCGTGGTCCTGTCTACACTCGCCCCCTGCTGCAGCAGCTTGATATTATTCTCAGCCAGCCATTGGGATAGCTTGCCGGCTGTCTCTTCGAGCATTACATAACTGGTAAAGAGCACAAATGCTCCGCCTGTGGTTTTCACTAAATATTTCTTTATCGCTTCAGCGGCAATCTCAATAAAAGTAGATTGATTCGGATTCGGCAGCTCCTTCTCGATATACACTTTGACATGCTTCTGGTAATCAAAGGGCGAGCCGAGCTTGACAGCATCGAAATCATCCAGACCGATTCGGCCGGCGAAGAAATCAAAACCGCGTTTCTCTTCAGTGGCCCCCGTGCACAAAGTTGCGCTCGTCAGTACGACTGATTCATATTTGTCAAAAAGACACCGTTTTATTTCGGGTCCGACATTAAGTGGTGCACTTTTCAGGCGAATAGTGGAAGTTCTGCCCGAACCGACCTCAAGCCAGTAGATTTGGCCTGCATTGGCCTGTGACAGGAAATTTCCCAAATCATGGATCAATGCTTTGCTCAATTCGACAAACCGCATGATCTCAAATTTTTCATCGACATCTTTCTTTTCCTTTGCGAGTCCGGCCAATTCCCGGCTGAGATCCTTCAAATGTCCGGAAAGAGTATCATCGACAAAATTCTTGTAGCATCTGCCTTTTGTCTCATCCTTTGTCCGCTCATACCATACCTGGATTTCCTTAAAGAAGCGCGCAGATTCTTTGCCAATCTTATAGACAAGATCGACCGCTGTTTTGGCATCCGTATGAGTCAAAAGCCCCCTGTGCGTCCGCGAATTATAAAGATTATCAAGAACGAATTTGATCCTTCTGTTACTGATGTCTATCCCAAAATGATCTTCCGCCACATGTTCCATGTTGTGCGCTTCATCGATAATCACGAACTTATAACCAGGCAGAATAGATGCGCCCTGCTCCTTAAGCACAAGGTCGCTGAACAGCAGTGCATGGTTGGCCACAATAATATCGGCGTTCTCCAGGCGGCGCCGGGCGGCCCAGTAAAAGCAATCACGAAAATACAGACACTTGCGCCCGCGACAATTGCCGTGCTCGCTCCTGACCCTGTCCCATGTCCGGCTCTTCGGTAAAAAGGGAAGGTCGCTGAGCGAGCCGTCCTTCGTTTGATTCGCCCAATCCCGTACTCTATCAAACTCCGAATCCAGATCATCGATCAGCCGTCTTTCTCGCTGCAGCGCAAATTTCAGTCGCCGCTTGCACAGGTAATTACTCCTGCCTTTTGCAAGAACAGCGTTAAACTTCTGCGGCATGCAACTATCCAGGAAGGGAATATCTTTATTGACCAACTGTTCCTGCAGCGTGATGGTAAAGGTGCTGATCAGCATCCTGCCCATGCCATTGGCCGCCAAATCCACGGCGGGGATAAGGTACGCGAAACTCTTACCGACACCCGTGCCGGCCTCGACAGCCAGGTGGCGGCCTTTCAGGAATGTCTGCTGCACCGCGCGTGCCATTTCTATTTGCTCGGGGCGTACTTCGAAATTGGTAAGAGATCGAGAGACATCTCCATCAGGGGCAAGAACTTTTCGAATATCCAGGCCTGTATAAGTCTTGTTCATAGTAAAAATGCAGCAAAGAGCCGTAGGGTGGGGCTCTGCCCCACCGTTAATTTTTACATGTCAAGGGATTGGTCGGTGGGCCGAGGCCCACCCTACGATTTACTGTTTGAATAGTGTTTTCTGCAATATCCTTCATGTATTTCCGATACAAGTCCAGTATTTCCCGGTCAGAGGCGGTGCTCGTCACAACGAGTCGCAAACGGGCCGTTGCCGTCTGTCCGGCCTTAATATCACGGCCGAAAAGTGAGAAATACATGGAATAGTGGCCCTCGCCCTCGTAGGGTGTCGCTATTGCGAAACAATCATCCGGCGGGGCCATCAGGATTGCCGTAGGAGCCGCTTTCGAGCCGCGTCGCAGAGCGATCGGCATCGCCATTGACGGCATGATTTTCCAATCGACGGGATTTGGCTCCTTTTGCCATCGGCCGTCGCGGATGATTGGCAGGACATCCTCGTTTCGTGGAAACATCTGCCAGTTCCCAAAGGATTTCTTCGCCGTCAGGAAAGCCGGCTTGCCTTCGGTCTCAGGACTGGCGGCTACGTACACCTGAGGCAACGGAAAGGCCTCGTGAAAATACGAAGCCAGAAAGACTTCGAATTTGCTCAAATCCTTGCCGGGCCTGACAATCGTCTCGACGTCGAGCGTCGAGCCATCCCGGAAGCGATAGATGGCGGCCATCTCAAAGGGCCTGTCGTCTCCTTCGGGCCACGTGACCTGAACGGCCCCATCAGGTAAAAGTTTTGAAGTGCCGGGCCATCCCCATGCCGCCGTTCCGTATCTCTTGTTCGTCGTGAATACCCGATAGTAACTAAGGATGCCGTATGCTCCGTTCAGCGCCGAACCGGTCGGTACATGCACCGCCGAAGACAGGCCCAGGCCCTTGCCGGCCTCGCGCAATCTGCCGCGGAGGATGCCGGTGTCGAATTCGTATCCGCCGTCTTTGTTCGCAGTGAATGTGAGCATGCCCGCACCGCCGGTGACATCTCCGGCGAATGCCGGCTCAACAAGGGGCGTCATCGTGCAAAGCACGATTATGATACGCAAGGCCTTCGTTATGCGGTTTGTTCCAGAATAAACGGACATCTTACGTTCTCCATTTCCTGCGTTGCCGGAGCATGAGTACCTGATGGGCACGGACTTCTCTTTGCCTGCTTTTTATTTGCTCTTTTCAACTGAGCAGGCCACCCGGAAGCCGATTATGTCCATTTCGGGCAGCCACCACTTGCTCTTCGGGATCTGGGGATCGCCGGAGCGCCACCATTTTTCCTCAAAGGCCCTGGCCGCACAGCGCAGCTCCTCGGCCGGGCAGCTATAGTCGCCGCCGCGGGCTACGTGGATTTGCCCGGCCTCTGGTCCTTTCGGATTTACTGCCGGAGCCTTTGCGGCTGCTTGCTTATAAGCATCGGGACTGTAGAAATCGGACACCCATTCACGAACATTGCCCAACATATCATAAAGACCCCAGGCGTTGGGTTTCTTCTTGCCTATCGCGGAGGTCTCGCTGTCGGCGGTCGCTTCATACCATGCGAACTCTTTAAGCTTCTCGGGATCGCTTCCGACACCGAAAGCTTTCGTAGTACCGGCCCGACTGGCGTACTCCCATTCGGCCTCTGTCGGAAGACGGTACGTCTTGCCCGTATTCCTGGAAAGCCACCGGCAGAAAGTCATGGCGTTATGCCAGGTCATTCCCATGGCCGGGTGCTTGTTCTCGTAACCCATTGTCATATCACCGTAGACCGGAGTCGGGCCGGTGATTGCATCAACCTCGCTATCCGCCTTTTCGGTTTGCTTCTGCAATTCCTGCGTTGTAATGAAGTCTCTCTTGGCGCTGACCGTTTCCTGATAGTAGGCCATAAACAGCTCGATTGTGGCCTCGGTCGTGCAGAGGTAAAAGTTATCGACGCGGACTTCGTGCTGTGGCCCTTCGTCGTCTTTGCGACCGGCTTCGTTTGCGGGGCTGCCCATCCGGAAATTCCCCGCTGGGATCAGGACCATATCGAAAGATATTTTTTCGCCGGCCTTCGTTGTGACGGTCTCGGTAAATTTCTTCGCAGGTCCATCCTGCGCGGCCGCCAAACCTGCAGCCATTGAGACGGCCAGACAAATCGCCACAGCGGCGATGGGCATAAGTGTACGACTTTTAAGCATATTCTATCTCCTCATAAAAACATTTCAAACAGTACAAGCAGGGTGGGACTTGTCCCACCGAACCGTAATGGCGGGGCAGAGCCCCACCCTACATATCATAAAACGTGTCCCAAACGGGACAAAAAAGTATATTTCGAATCAAATCATCTTCGTATAGCCAGGCTTCGGCACCGGGTAGCTTCCGTCGGCTCCGACGCGAGTCGGCGGTTCCATGCCGTCGTGACAATCTTCCGGCCTGGGCGGATAATAGAAGTCGGACGCATTGACCTTCTCCCATGTGACCTCTTTGCCGGTGCAGCAGGAGATTTGTCCCATCACGCCGACCATCGTGCTGCGGACCATGTAGTCGCCGTTATTGACGGGTTTGCCGGAGCGAATCGCTCCGAACAGGACATCGTGCTCTTTTTGATAAGGGTCGCATCGGCCTTCCCATCTCCAGTTTGTCTCGCCCCAGATCCGGCTCGCCAAAACGGACGCCCTGCCCTTGCTGCCGTGTATGATGCTGGAGGTGCTGTTATGACAATTGTTGGTAGTCCGGCAGAAAGCATAGATGGGCACGCCGCTGTCATATTCGTAAACGACCGAATGGTGGTCGAAAACGTCGCCGTAGATCGGGTCGGTCATCGAAGAGCGGCCGGCCAGACCGTGACATTTCGCCGGGGCCTTGTTGTGCATCACCCAGGTGGAACGGTCCAGGTTGTGCACCAGAGACTGGGGGACATCGTCGCCGGAAAGCCAGCGGAAATGGTATTGCGTGCTGCACTGCCATTCGAGCTCCGTGAGCCCCTCCTTGCGGGGGATAACGACGTATGGCGCACGGAGGAAGTTTTCCTCGATGGCGACCACGTCTCCGATTACCCCATCGTGGATACGCTGGATTGTCTCGGCGTACCCGGTATGGTAGCGGCTCTGCAGGCCGGAGACCAGGCACAATCCCTTCTCTTTCGCCAAATCAGCCGCCTTCTGCAGGAGCTTGAGCCCGGCCGGGTCGATGCCGTGAGGTTTCTCCACGAAGACGTGCTTTCCCGCCTTGATTGCCGTCATCGCATGGAGCGGGTGGAACTTGGCCGCATTGGCAATCAGCACTACGTCCGCCGATTCGATAACTTGCTTGTAGCCGTCGAAGCCGGCGAAGCAGTGGTCATCGTCCACCTGCACCTGGTCACCCTTCTGCTCCTTGAGAAGCCGTCGTTTGTCTTTGACGCGGTCTATAAAGATATCGCACATTGCCACCAGCCGGGTGCCGGAGTCCGCGGTGAGCGCCTGGGCGGCGGCCCCCGTGCAGCGTCCTCCGCAGCCGACCATGCCCACGCGGATTATATTGCTGCCGGCGGCATAAAGGCTGCTGCCTATCGGCAGCGCGCCCGAGACGGCCGCCGAAGCTGCCACTGTAGAAGCTTTAAGGAAGTCGCGACGCGTTGTGCCGGCGCCTTTGCCTGATTCACTTGAATTTGCCATACTACCTCCTTTTTCGATGTGTCTTTTCAGACTGTGTTTTTTCTGTTTCGGATCAGGATTTTTCCTGATATCCCGTTTAATTGACTCATTCGTATCGCTTTGCCGATCCTTACTTCAAATCATAACCAAATCGACTTCGTATTATATTCTCTTGGCGTTTCGGATTCAAGCTTTGTTCGAAGAATGATGATATATGACGTTCACCATACCCAAAGTCTTCGGCTTTCATGTGTTTAGCCGGGGAAAAACCATCCCCATCCCGATAAACGGCAATCGGGATGAGGCTGCCACACGCCCAAAAAACCGCTGGTCCCGGCTGGGCCGAGAACAGCGGCGAATTGACTTCAATTGTACTACGCGAATTTTTAGTATTCGCGGTCCTTGAGGATACCCGGCTGTGGAACGGGATACTTACCCTCGGAATTCAGAAGCAGAGGTGCGGGGGAATCATTGGTTAGCTTATCGACATCGGGAGCGAACTCGTGCTTGCAGTCGAGCGCCTGGTCAAAGGTGATGACCTGGCCCGTGTGAGCCGCCATCCGGCCCATAGTGTTGACCAGGCTGGCCTCGGCGCCGCGTTTGACCTCGTTGTAAGGCTTGTCGTTACGGATGGCGTCGATCAGGTCGTCCCATTCGAGCTGGTACGGATTCGGCTCGGGCTGCGGGAATCGCCATATCAGGTTTTCTATGCTCATATTGTGGCCTTTGTAGGTCCGGACCTTGCCGGGATAATGGCTGTTCGTCGAGATGACGGCCGAACCTTTCGTACCGAGAGCATAGCTGGAGAACGCACCTTTACAGCCTTCCATGGCCCGTCCGTAGTAAAAGAGCTTGGTGCCGTCGGGATAGGTGTATTCGATCGAGTAGCTATCTAAGTTCTGATCCAGAGAATTGCCGCGGGTGTGCCGGCCGCCGGATGCCTGGGCCTCGACCGGCCAGGCGCCCCTCATCCATGAACACTCATCGATCTGGTGAATATAGTAGTCGCTGTACATGCCGCCGCTGGCCCAAAGGAAGGCGTGGAATCGCTGGATCTGGTAGAGCACCTCGCTGATCCCATCAGGCTTGCGCCCGGCCGTGGCGGAACGCCCCGCCATTCGGTAGGCCCGCATCGCGATGATATTTCCGATCTCGCCGTCGTCGATACGCTGTTTCAGCTCCTGCCGGCCCCTGCAATGGCGAATCATAAGGCCAACGCCCACTTTGAGGTTCTTGCTGACGGATTCTTCGGCCAGTTTCAACATCTTGCGTGTGGTCGGGCCGTCAACCGTGACCGGCTTTTCCATGAACACGTTGAGGCCTTTGGCGATGGCGTAGGTGAAATGCACCCAGCGGAATGCCGGCGGGGTCGCAAGAATCACCACGTCGCCTTTGTCAAGGCAGTCCATTGCTTTTTTATAGCCGTCGAAGCCGAGGAATTGGCGTTCCTTGGGTACGTCCAACTGTTGCTTGTGGTTTTTTTCCAGATTCTGATAGCTGCGATCAAGGCGTCTCTGAAAGACGTCGGACATGGCGACGAGCTTGATTGGGCCGTTCTTGACGGACAGGGCGTTCGAGGCTGCACCTGTGCCCCTGCCGCCGCAGCCGACCAGGGCCACCTTAATCATGCCGCTTCCCGCTGCATAGATGCGCGGAGCCAACCCCGCCGCCAGGGCCGAAGCGGCCGCTATCCGGCCTGTATCTTTAAGGAATTCACGACGTGTTGTGCCCGGGTCTTTGCCGGATTCATTTGAATTTGCCATATTTTCTCCTTTTCGATGTTTCATTGTCAGATTATATCCTGTTTTATAAAAGCGAAGTCTTCCATGAAATCGGCTGTAATATGCTTATAAATGCCGTCCGACCGAATCTTGCGCGAATTATTCCATGCAGTTTAAACATATTACCCGCTTGCCCCTGCCGATTCAAGTTGTTTTTCGATGACTTTGAAGCCCGGGTGCGACCAGATATTCTGGCAGGCGATTTTTCGTTCTTAAATGCTTGCTCTCAAAGCTGGAAATTTCCCCTATCGTCATTGCGAGGCCACAGCATGTGGCCGTGGCAATCTCTATCCTGCGAACGGTCGAGATTGCTTCGCTTCGCTCGCAATGACAAAGAACACAATCCTTTACACAAGACAAGCTTATGTAGTGCCAGAAAAATTAGCCACACCCTGAAGCCCTGAAGTCCGCAAAATGGGCCGTCCGCTAAAAAAACCGCAGTTCCCGGCGGAACCGGAAACTGCGGTCAATCGTTCATTGTTATACTTTGTTATGCTTTTTTATGCGAAGTCCCTGTACTCGCGGTCTTTGACGATGCCGGGTTCGGGGATCGGGTATCTGCCTTCGGAATTGGGCCGCAGAGGTGCAGGAGAATCCATCGTCAACTTGTCCAGGCCGGGCGCCATTTCGTGGTCGCTGTTGAGGATTTGTTCGTAGGTAATTTCCTGCCCGGTGTGCGCGGCCATGCGGCCAAGGCTCGTTACGAGACTGCCCTTAACACCCCGCTCGGTTTCGTTGTAGGGCTTGTCGTTGCGGATAGCGTCCACCAGATCGTTCCATTCGTTTTGATATGGATTACGCTCGTCCCGGCTAACTCTGGATTCCCAGATCATGCTCTCACGTGTCGGATCCTGGCCCTTGTGAATACTGGAAGGCATTCCACAATCGCCGCTCTTCGAGACAACCGCCATGCCCTTACTGCCGTGGGCATAACTGGAGTAAATGTCTTTGCAACTCGTCATACAGCGTCCATCCATGATGAATTTGGTGCCGTCGGCGTATGTAAATTCAGTCGAATAAGTATCGAAGTTCTGGTCCACATAAGCGACACCTTCGGGGCTGTGCTTATAATGGCGACCGCCCAGGGAATGGGCCTTGACAGGCCAGGCGTTTTTCATCCAGCACTGGTGATCGATGATGTGGATATTGAAGTCGCTGTAGCAGCCGCCGCTGGCCCATATGAAGCTGTGGAAGCGCTGGATTTGATACATCAGGTCACTGATGCCGGGGGGTTTGGGCAGCGAGGCAAAGAATCCGATCGGTCCGGCCATCCGGTAGCCGCGCTGCAGAATAACATCACCGATTTCGCCGTCATGTATGCGCTTGGCCAGTTCCTGGAGCGCCCGGCTGTGACGGGACATCAATCCCACTCCTACTTTGAGGTTCTTCGCCGATGCCTCTTCGCCGAGTTTGAACATCCGCCGGCTGGTCGGGCCGTCCACGGTGACGGGTTTTTCCATAAAGACATTGACGCCTTTCTTGATGGCGTACGTGAAATGCACCCAGCGGAATCCAGGAGGCGTTGCGAAAATCGCGACATCGCCCGGGCTCAGACAATCAATCGCATTCTTATAAGCGTCGAAGCCGATAAACTTACGGTCTTCCGGCACATCCACCTGGTCGGCGTGCATTTTCTTCAAATTCTCATAACTGCTTTTGAGGCGATTTTCGAAGACGTCGCCCATGGCGACGAGCTTGATCGGGCCCTGCTTGACGGACAGAGCGTCCGACGCTGCGCCGGTGCCCCGGCCGCCGCAGCCGATTAAGGCCACCTTGATAGTGTTGCTCTGCCCGGCGTACATTCGCGGCGCTATCCCCGCGGCTAAGGCCGAGGCCGCGGCGATTCGGCCGGTTCCCTTCAAAAATTCGCGACGCGATGTGCTTGTGTTACTAATTTCATTCATCGTGGGTCTTCTCCTAATGACTGGTCTCTAATGGACGGTTATTGAATAAAGACTTTGTTTGTTCCGGGTGTTATTTTTAGGTCCCGGCACAAAACTCGTTCAAACTTCATAGCAACAATTATCCTCACGAGCCTGCATTTGGCAAGCTTTTTTTAAGCGTGGAATTAATTTACGCCGGATAGATCGAGTTTGTATTCGAGCAATACGCAAAAACCTATTCGAGGCTGTCTTCGGTTTGGCCGGCCTGCTCATAGATTTGTGCGATATCATAGAGCATGTTTTCAAGTCTGGAAAAATATTCCTCTTCGGAGAATTTATCTTTCGAATCCCGCAGCTTAATGACCTCAAGCTCCAGCCGGTCGCGTTTGATGCGCAGTTCGGGCGGCATTTTATTTTCGGCTTCGCTATGGACAAGATGGAACTGATGGGCGCGGTAGCCGTCAAGAGCTGCGCCATCTTCGGCCTTCTGCACCGGCCGGATGCCGCGAAACCAGTCGGCCCGCGTGCCAAGCCCGTCGCCATTGTCGTCGAGCAGGGCATACTCGGTAACCAGCCGGCCGGCGGCTAAGTAGAATTCATCGACGCGATTAGAAGCAGTCAGAAATGCTTCGAGCAGCGAGGTCTGGCCATCTTTGTCAAGGTCGGCCTTCGGCTCGGCGATCGCGCCGGCTAAATATTCGCCGAACCGCGTGTAATTTTGTTCATAGCCGCTCTTGGTCGCTGTGATTATAACGCGTTCCCGCCCCGACAAAATGCTGAGGAAAGGCGCGCTGGACGAGGCCGTATTGATTACGACAAGGGGCCTGATAACCGGTTTGAGCCATTCGGCCAGGTCGTCCGCCGCCAAGTCGGGGCCTCGCAGATTGAATTTTGCCGACCTGCCGTCGAAGGTCCCGTGCCCGATCAGGACCAGCCACAAAGCGGTGCCGGTTTCCTGCGATTCGCCCGCTAACATTTGCTGCAATGCTGTAAGATCGTCCGGATTCTCAGCTTCGTTCAAACCGATCGCGGCGAATTTCGCGCCGCCTTTCGAGCAGGCCTGCTCCCAGAGTTGTGCCCATTTGACAAATTGCGCTCCATACTCGGCCGAACCGGCAGCTCCGACAACGACGATAACGGTGGGCTTTTGAGGTCCTTCGCCGGCCGCACCGTTTGCAGAGGCAACGGCCATAGCGATAACGAGTATGCTGATAAATAGCTTTGTTACCAGTCTCATGGCATTCCCTTCCAGCGGCGCAGCGCCCACTCGCCGACAAAGCACATCAGAACGAAGAGAAAAACCGCCGGCAGGATTCCCCGCAAATCCCACAGGGGCCTGATCCAGGTGTCCATGACCGGAGCGTTCAGGCTGGGCAGGCTGCGAGCGAAACTTTCCAGTGCATCAAGCTCGACAACCCGGCCTCCGGTCTGTTGGGCGATTCTTTCCAGTAACGGACGATTCGTTCTAATCGACTGAAACTCACGGGCTTCAAGATCGACAGACCATCCGGTCTGGGCATCGCCGAGCTCCAGGCCGTCGGCATCGGTGACAACCGCCCGGGCAAAATAGCTGCCGTCACGCCGGGGGACATAGACGGCCTCAAACAATCCCGTTTCACTCAGCACGGGCTCGGCGGTAAGTTTCACAGTCTGGCCGTTGGGATCCCGTGCTTCTATGGCAATCGAAACATCGTCCATCGGCTCGAAATCCTTTTTGCGGACACGAACCTGAAACACGACAGGCTGGTTTGCCCGGTCGCGCTTCTGTGCAGCCTGGAATGAGATTCGGTCCGGCACGTCCGCGACCAGCCAGCGCAGCGTCTGTCTCCAGAACTTGTTCATATCGTCCTGCATCTCGGGCTGTTTCATGCCCCATCGCCACACATCGCCGACCGTCAGTGCCGCCGAGCGCCCGCCGCCGTATCTCTGCACGACCAGGGCCGGGAATTGCCCGTCGGAATCGTCGCCGACTGTCGCGACCACCCGGGCGCCTGGCTTGACCGCCCCGAGGCGATTGAGCACGCGGAATGCAGGCATCGTCGAGAGCCGCTGTTGTTCATCCTGCTCGTTGTCACGAAGTCGCGCCCAGGGCTGCAGCCAGCCTTCACGAGTCAGGTTGAAATGGATTTTAGTACCGATGCCTGTTTCGGTCCGGGGCAGCCTATCCAGGTAGACCGGCAGCATTTGTCCTATTGGCGTGCGGTTGAAGTCGCCCTCCCGGAACGATTCGGCCCCGCCGAGCATCAGGAATCCGCCGCCCCGCTCGGCGACAAAACGCCGAAGCAGCTCCATCTGGTCATGCGTAAAAAATCCCGCTTCGACGTCGTCCAGGATGACCGCGTGATAGCCGAACAGATCTTCGGCCTTTTTGGGAAAGCCGTCTCGAAGCTCCGCATCGTCACGTGTGCCAAGGCGCACGAGAACCGGCTGATCGTACTGCTCGGCCTGCTCCTCATCCTCGTTGTCGAATCCGCGATATAGCGGATTGTTCACTTCGCCGGTGCGTCCCCGCCACTCGTATTTCGGTTCGCGTCTGGCGACACGAAGCAGTCCCACGAGCTGCACTTGCTCGTCTTCACTAATCGCCCGACGGAGGAACTTATATTCCCAGTTCGGCCTGCCGGTGACATACAGAATCCGGTACGGACCCTTGCCGCGGTCCACGACCAGCGTGTGTCTGTTGTTGGCAAGTGTCGCTTCAGATGGCGGTTCCGATGCATCCTGCGCATCTTCTTCTGCGGCGTTAAGACTTGTAGGGTGGGGCTCTGCCCCACCATGACGATTCGGTGGGCCAAGGCCCACCCTGCCTGATACTTCGGCGGCGTTAAGATGATAGAACAGGATGCCGCTTCTGTCCGGACGCACATTAAAACGAAACGTATGTTTTTCGTCGCTCTTTGAGATGTTGCGTGTCTGCTGTTCGACAACTTTGCCGGAGCTTTCGATAAGATTCAGCGTAACGGTCTTGCCGGCGTATCCGGAGGCCTCAACGTCGGCCTGGATTGTCACCGGGGCATCTTCGAAAGACGTCTGGCTGACGGAAACATTCGTCAGGGAGATATCCTTTTGCGGCCTGTCCGCTCCGACGACGACCGGGTAGACCGGCGGTACGCCCGTAAGGTCATAGAATTGTTCGCCCATATCCGTCGCGTTGCCGTCGGTCATTAAAAGTACGCCGGCCAGCGGCCTGCCGCGGTAGCGCTGGGCGATGGTTTGCAATGTTCCGCCGATTGCCGAGGCTTTGCCGTCGAAGAGCAGCTCCGAGAAATCCGTTGTTCGACGAAGCTGCGAATCAAATAAATATTCGCGAACCTGAAAATTGTCGGCCAGCGTGCCAAGCCAGCCTGACTTGTCGGCCTGAAACGCGGATTGAAGAATCTCGCCGCGGCTCTGGGTCATGCCCTGGTCACGGACATTCATCCCGCTGCTGTTGTCGGCAATCACCAGAAACAGATTGGCGCCGGATTTGACGTGCCGTCCGCTCCATAGCGGCTCGATCAGGCATAGTAGCAGCACCAGCACGCCCAGAAGCCTCAGGCAAAAGGCAATCCTGTGAACCGCACCGATTTCCGGTGAGCGCCTGTACGACCAGGCCAGTAACACAACGGCAGCGGCTAATACCGGTACGGCCAGCCAGAACCATGGGCTGGCCGGGACAATGATCGACCCGGGAAACATCATTCATCGCCTCCGAGGTTTTCATAATATCTTCGCACCAGCTCGACAAAACGCCCGGGCACCGGATCGCGATCGATGGGAACCATCGCTTCGTCCGATTGAAGCTTAGCCAATTCCTCGCCGATGCGATTTCGCAATTCCGTCAGCGGGTTGGTGATTTGCTGTTCGACAAGGCTCCATTGCGGCTCTTTGCCGTGACGGGTGAACTCCGCCCGTATCGCGCGGGCGCGGTCCCGGACCCGGGCGACATCATTGCGAAGGTCCGGCTCGCTGAGTATCTCTTCCACGTCGCGCAGCCGGTCGGACCACTGCCTGAAGTCTCGTCCTGTGAGCGGGCCGTTGGGATCGAACTGGTCCCATTGGCCGCGTTGATTACCGCCGGCGCCGGTCGGGTCGGCTTGAGCGCCGCCGGTTCGCATCGTGTCGCGGGCATCCTGCCCGCGATTCGAGGGCGGGACGCCCTCGACACGTTGGACGCCTTCGGCACGGGGCTGATTTTCCTGCGTATCGGCAGGGCCGTTAGGATCGCCTTGCTGCCCGCCGCCGGTTCCGGATTGTGCATCGGCAAGCTGCCGGCTCGACGGCCTGTTCGGGTCACCATCCTGTTGGGCTCGGCCGCCGGCACGAGCGGCCTCCTCGTTTACCTGCCTGATCAGCTCGTCGAGCTGCTGCTGCGCCAGACGCAGGGACTCGGTCTCGTCGCCGAGCACACTGCCGGCTGCATCTTCGACGCCCTTCCTGAGCTCTTCGATTCCCTTCCCGGCACGCTGTTCCATCTCCTGTGCCTGCGGCAGAAAGTTCCGCCTGAGCAGCTCGCTGGTGACCTCAAGAGCCCTGTCAACATTATCGCTGCTTGTCTTGCGCAGCGTATCGTAGAGCTTTCGCGAAAGCAGCGGTTCCGAAGTCTCCGCCTGCCCGCTCACGTCTTTCATCTGTTCGAGCAGACCTTCGACACTCTCTTTCTGCCGGTTCGTCTGATCCGCCAATTCACGATTCACGCCGGAATCCGTGAGAGTCTTGCGGTCGGAATCGATCTGCTGTTTTATATCTTCGGCAATTTCCTTCTCACGCCGGTCGAGCTGCTGGGCCTGTTCGCGCATATCGCGCATCTGTTCGGTAAACTGACCCGAAGTGCTGCGTCGGAACTCATCCCGCATCTGTTCGAGCTGTCGCTGCGCACGCGTAGTGGAAGTGACGGCCCTTGAGACCATTCCCTGCTCCAGCTCCTCTGCCGACTGGCGGATTCTCGACCGGCTCTGATCGAGCTGTTCCCTTGAATCGGCCATACGCCGGCGGTTCTCAGGGCTGTCCATTCGCTGCTGCAACTCGTCGACGTCCCGCAGCGCTTCGAGCTGCTCTTCTCTGAGACGCTTAAGCCCGCGGCGAATTTCCTGCTTTTGCTGCTCCGTTTCGGCCTTCCGAAGCGCCGCCTGGACCTCCTTGAGCTTGTTGCTCATCTCATCCTGCCTTCGTGCCAGATCGCGTAGCCGGTTAAGAACCTGAAGATCCTCACGCTGGGCCGTCTGCTCCTGAGACTGCGCCAGGCGCTCCGTCTCGTATCTATTCTCTCTTTGTGTAAGCTCCATCTGCTGCAATTGCTGCTCGGAGCGCGCCGAACGGGCGCTGCTGCTTCGGCTGGAACTCCGGCTCTGCCCAACCTGATGCTCGCGCTGCCTCAATTTGAGCAGCTCCTGGTAGGCCGACTGCTCGGCCGCCAGTGCCGGCGTCAGTTCCGTCGCCGATTCAGATTCCACAGCCTCGCCCAGATGCTCCAGCGATGTTTCCATGTGCCGTGCCGCTGCCTGCAGCGTTTTGCTCGATGCGGGATCTTCGGCCTGTGCCGAAGCCGACCGGGCCTGCTCCAGCACGTCGGCCTGAGACTGGTGGACAACACCAAGGTCTTCCCTGCTGTCATCGAGGCCCGACTGGTCGGCCTGGCGTTTTATATTCCAGGTTGCGCTGATTATCTGCTTCTGCAACTGTGCTAACTGTTCGCCTTGCTGCCGGCCCTGCTGCCGGCCCTGCTGGTTCTGGTTCTGCTGGTTCTGAGAAGACTCGCTTTCGCGGAATATCTCCTCGAAGGGGCGTATTTCCGCGAAGTACATGTCACCGGATGTTCTGCGGACACCGCCGTCCGGCCCCACATCGTCGGCCCAGAAATAGTATGTCAACAACTGGTCCGGCCGGGCGCTCAATTCTTCCAGCTCCAGCAGGTGCTGAATCTGCTGTTTGTCACTCGGTACCGGTGACGGGCCAAGTGTGACATCCCTGCTCTGATCGCCGGCAAGAGCGTAACTGACCCCATAACCTGTCACGCCGTAGTCGTCCGAAACTTCCGCTTCCAGGCTCAATTCCTCTAAAGGCGATGCCAGTACATCCCGGTTGGGAAAAACCGACTTAAGCTCGGGCGGCAGATTCTTGTGAACGTCGATAACGAAACGCTGCGGCACCTCGTTCGTAAGCCCCTGGGCATCGGCCAGATGCAGCTCATAGCGCTCGTTCTGTGTGGCAGTGATCGAAGTCGTATAAACGTTCGGATGCTCGCCGTCGACGCTTAGCTCCGGACCGGGCCCCTCCTTCGGGACAAGCTGTGCCGTAGCCACCGCCTTATTGAGAACGAATGTAAGAATGACCTGCGATCCTTCCGCCACACTGACCTGGCGCGTGTCTTTAATAACCTTCTCGGGAAGTTTCGTATATGAAGGAAAGATAATCTTCGCATCGGCCCTGGTCAGAACCGGGCGCTCGTAGATGCTTATCGTGTAATCGCGCGAGCGTTTATCCGCGTACTCGATATAGTAGAGCAGGTTGCGATTGACCTCTTGAATGATGCCGCCGAACACGGGATCGTCAAGGTTTCTGGTCAACGGAATCTGTTTCATTTGTTCGCCGGATTCGCTGAACAGCAGAGTAGCCTTCGGCGGCACCCGCCTGCCGAACCTCGCCAGGATAACCACCGGAGATCCGGCTTCCACGCTGGTATCTCCCGGACTGACGGTGATTTCATAGCCTCTCCTTTCCTGCACGTTTCGGTTCGTTACTCGCAGGAAAGGGACCGGCGGTAATAGTTGTAAGAGCGTTGTAATGATCAATGATAACGCAATCGCGCCGCCAAACTCCGCCGATAAAAGCTTCTTCGTTGAGATGCTCTGCAGCCAGTCGTGTTTCGTCGCGTGCCTGACCGCTTCGCCAATGACCCGATCCTGTAGATAGCCGAATTGACCGCCGGGTTGTTCGGGCTCCTGCTCTATAGCGGCCAACAGCAGCGCCTGCATATCGGGATTTTGCTGTTCGATGTGTCGCGCAACGGCCCTGTAGTCCGGCCGCATACGGCGAGATCTGTACAGGGCATACAGTGTTGCCAGCACGGTTGATATACACAGTGCCCAGTTTGCGACCGGCGATTTCCATCCCCAGTACCGGTTCGCACTAATCAAACCGACACCCAGTAGAGCCGCAACGATCCAGCAGACCGACAACAAGCAAGCCAGGTGCAAACGCCGCCGGCGCTTAACAATCGGCCGGAGTCTTTTACGAAGAGCTTCTTCAATCATGTCTGTTCTCCCAACAGATTAGAAGGGCAGCGAGTCAACCACCCCGCTAAGGCGATTTCAATGAACGAGACAGCAAGCAATCCAATAAATATCCACCGCCAAATCTTTTGCTCGGATTCCAATACGAACGTAGGGGCAACCCTGTGTGGTTGCCCTAACCTGTTATTGGCATTATCCTCATTCGGGCGGCCACGCAGGGCCGCCCCTACAGAAACACCAAGCATTTCGAGATCTTCAATCGGCATAACGTCCGTCCGGCACTCCTTCGCGGGCAGGTTCAGCGCAAAAACCTGTCCTGAGCCAGGTCGAAGGATATGATTCCCGGCGGACGACTCAATTGTATAAATTCCGGGCAGGTCCGTCTGTGCAAAGCTTTCTTCGCCGGCATTGAGAGGAATCAATGAGTCGTCTGGTTTGCGAATCTCCAGGTTTGCCGATTCCGATCCGCTCCAGGGCGATATTGGTACATTGTCACCCACGAAATACTGTGACTGCCGGTTTGCAAAGATGCCGCCGTATTCAAGAATTGAATAAAGCAGCGGCACGAATTTCGACGAAAGCGCAAGCTGGCTGTCCGATGGATGCCAGCCCGAGGCCAGCACCAGCAGCGATCCTTTGGCTACGTGCAGCTCAAACAATGCCGGGTCGTTGCTGTCGAACCATGCCAGAACCTCGGCGTCCGGCAAATCGTCAATACTGATTCGTCGGTGTTTCCAGAAGTGAATCCCGGTGAAATCTCCGAAGCGGGGCTCGGCGAACGGAGCCAGGAGCGGATGTTTGAATTCGATCCGGTTGAGCATGGCATACGTATTAACGTCGGCCTCCTGCGATTCGATGGTTTCAATCCCAGTAAGCCCTGCTATCGTTTTGACAGTATCCGGGGACTTCATTACCAGCAGGACGGTCCGGCCGCTTTCGAGGTATCTGCGAACCGAACCGATGTGTTCCGGCGCGATATCATCGGCGGCGATTATCAATTGTGCGGCCGCGACGTCTGCTTCCGTGAGGTTTTCCGCCGAACGGGAGATGACGGTCGGATCGATCGAGCCTGTGGCCCTGAAAGCCCGCTGAACATAATACAGCATGCCTTCGGAGTCGCCGGCGATGTCACTGCCAACGAAAAGGATGTTGACCTGATGTGTTAAACGCGGCGCCATATAAAGGGCATTGTCAAAGTCGTGGTCGTCACCCGTCAGGATCAGCTTCCCCGACGCTGAGTTATCTGTTCGTTGCGGAGCACGCACAACAACGCTATGGCCCGCAGGCACGTACACTTCGGGTATGCGACCCGGCGTTTCTGCTGGATCCTCGCCGGCCCAGTTCAGACCGAAACGCTCCACGGCTGCATCGGGCGAGTTGGTAATACGTACGCTCGGCAGTTCATCGCCGGCTGTGCGGGCCGGCTGGTCCCTGCTTGCGATCAACTGTAACGCTGCATTGGTCGAACCTGCGACGGCAATCGGCTTGACTTCTAATTCCAGAGCCTCGGGCCATTCGTAAGCTTGCAGAGCCTCAAGGCTGCTGCCCTTCTGAAGATCGCTGATAAGCACAATCTTGTGCGTTTTGAATTTTTGCTGCTCGTCGTTGACTTCATCGTCCTCGATGGCCTCTGCCGCGGAGACCAGGGCCTGGCCGAGATTGGTCGAGGCCCAGCCCGGTGACAATTCCGAGAGTTGTTCGGCTGCTACCGCTGTGCGACGGGCCGAATCCATCGCGTCCCACTGTTCGAATCCTATCAATGTTTCCGTGCCCTGATCGAATTTCATCACGCAGACTCGGTCAGCCCCGCTCACGTCTTTTAGCTCCGATTTAGCCTCGCCGATCGCCCGGGTCCACATGCCGGTTCGCCGCATCGATGCGCTGGTGTCGATCAGAAGGACGATCCGCCTGGCGACAGGGACCTGGGCGTCCCCGGCATCCCGCGGGAAGAAGGGGCGCGAAAACGCAAACGCAAGCAGGCACAATATGATGCACCGTAAAATCAAAAGCGGCAGGTTCTCCAGATGGCTGCGATTCTTGAATCGCGGCACCGTAGTGCGCAGAAACATCAACGAGCTGAATGTCACCCGCTTGCGCGTTTGACGGCGAATCATGTGCAGAATAATCGGCAGACTCACCGCAGCAATTCCCGCCAGAAATAAAGGGTAAAGAAAACTCATATCGTCCTCCTGGTCTTCGGACGGCCCCTGTGTCTGATCCGTTTACGGTGGCGCATACGGTCCTGGAGAAAATCCAGCAGGGCCAGATCGAAGGGCCGATCCGTTGCGAACAGATGATAGTCGATCCCGAGGTTTCGGCATATGGATTCTGTCCTGGCCAGATGTTTGTCCAGCATCCGCTTGTAAGAAATCTGGGCGTCGGACGGATCGACATACATGTTGCGCCCGCTCTCCATGTCCTGGAAAAGCGCCGGCGAGTCAAAGTCGAAATTCAACTCGGCCGGATCCAGTACATGGAAGACCACAACATCATGGCCGCCGGTACATAGATAGCCCAGGTCCGGTTCGAGCCGGTCTATTGACGTCAGCAGATCGGAAATCAGGATGATCAGGCCTTTCTTAGTCAGCATTTCGCCGATATGCTGCAGCGGCGGTCCTAACTTGGTGGAACTGCCCTGGGGAGCAGCTTCCAGTGCGACCATTAAACGACGCAAATAACCCGACCGGTTGCGGGGAAACATATACTGCCTGATCTGATCGTCGAATGTCGCCAGGCCGACGGCGTCACCCTGAGTGTAGAGAAAGTAGGCCAGCGTCGCGGCCAGCGTGCCGGCGTACTGTGACTTTGTATAGCTGCCGGAACCGTAGCCCATCGACCGGCTGTGGTCGATCAGCAGATGGCACCGAAGGTTCGTCTCGTCTTCGAACTTCTTGATATAAAATCGGTCGCTGCGGGCATAAAGCCGCCAGTCAATGTAACGGGGATCGTCACCGAGAGTGTATTGACGGTACTCGGTAAACTCGACCGAGAAGCCGTGATAAGGGCTTCGGTGAATCCCTTTCCAGAATCCCTCGACGATTACTTTGGCGCGCAGCTCCATCGACTTGATCCTCATCAGTGAGACCGGATCGATCAGGCCTTCTGCTCTGCCTTCTCGTGACGCGCCAGAGCCGGATGGTGCCGCTTTGTCCGTCATTTTTTATGACTCTCCCTGACCGATTTCAGCAGGCGGTCAACAAGGTTTTCGATAACCACGCCCTCGGCCTCGGCGCGGTAATTGATCAATACGCGGTGTCGTAGCACCGGAAGGGCCAGCGCCCGTATGTCCTCGAAGCTCACGTGCGACCTGCCGTAGAGCAGCGCTCGCGCCTTGGCGCCGAGCACCATATATTGCGAGGCACGCAACCCGGCTCCCCAGGTGACCCACTCGTTGATAAAGTCCAGCGAATTGTCGGGTCCCGGACGAGATGCGGCAGCAATTCTCACGGCGTAGCGTACTACGTCCTCGGCGATCGGAACCTTGCGTACTACATCGTGAAATCGCAGCAGGTCTTCGCCCGTGAATACCTGCTCAATCGGTTCGGGCTCCGTCGCCGTCGTCTGGCGAACGACCGCAACCTCGTCATCCTCCGACAAGTAGTCGATCCAGACGTTGAACATAAAACGGTCGAGCTGAGCTTCCGGCAGCGGATACGTGCCTTCCATTTCTATCGGGTTCTGCGTCGCAAAAACAAAAAACGGCTCACCGAGCGAATGGCATACCCCGGCGGCGGTGACGTGGTGTTCCTGCATCGCTTCGAGCAGGGCCGCCTGTGTTTTGGGCGGCGTGCGATTAATCTCGTCGGCAAGAATCATGTCCGCAAAGACGGGGCCCTTGACGAACACCATTTTTCGCTGTCCGTCGCTCTGCTGAAGAATCTCCGTGCCCGTAATGTCCGCCGGCATGAGGTCCGGCGTAAACTGAATACGCTGAAACTCAAGATGGAACAGTTGCGCCAGCGACTTGACCAGCAGCGTTTTCGCCAGGCCCGGTGCGCCCGTTATCAGGCAATGCCCGCCGGAAAGCACGGCAATCAGAAGATGGTCGATAACATCCTGCTGGCCGATGATAACCTTTGAAAGCTCGGTACTAATCCGCTGCCGTGCCTCATTGATTTGTTGGACTGCCAATCGTTCGAATTCGTATGTTTTCGTAGCCAAAATAATTTCCCTCTTTCGTTGTAGGGGCAGGCCCGTGTGCCTGCCCTGGGCAACCACACAGGGTTGCCCCTACAGATGTTGCCCCTAATGCGTCATAGCGTAAAACACGATATTAATTCCCAGTGGATATGCCTTTTTCTCCGAGAACTCATGAAAAAACCACTCGTTCTCACCTTCACGTTCCCATCCGTCGCCGAGGTCGGTATTGTGGCAGATAAACGCCATCATCCGGCCGTTGTTATCATAGACGGCCTTATAATGAACCTGGCGCGCATCTTCTCGTTCCCATGTAATGCCGTAAGGTCGGCCGCGCAAGGCCTGGTCGATATTGGGAATCTGCGGCCTTTCTTTAAGGTCAAACACGGCGTGGAATATCGGGTGGCTCAATCCAATCTCGACCGGCTCGCGATCGGGAAACACGCGCTTGATCTCATAATAGAAATTATCCCACTCAGCCTCGCCCCAGAAATCATCGACCATCAAAAATCCACCGTTCAGCAGGTAGCGACGAAGGCACTCGACCTCCTCTTCGCTAAAGACCAGCCGGCCGGGTTCCACAATATAAATGAAGGGGTAGTTGACCAGTTCCGGGTCTGTCAATTCGAGTACGACCCCTTCGGGATGAACTTCCATCGAAGTCAATTGGTGCAGGCGAAAAGAAAAGTTCAAATCGCTGTCGGGATAATCCGTTGCCCAGCTTCCGCCGCTGAAGCCGCGACCACGGCCACGGCTGCGGCTGCGACCACCGCCATACTCCCCGCCGCCGTATCCGGTCGAATACCGGATTCTCACGAATGTAAAAATGTCATGAGAGAACTCCCGGTTGGGCGTCCAGTTGGGCACGCCCCTTCGATCAGAATATCTGCGATCGGAATATCTCCTTGCGAAAACCGCGCCTGCTCCCACAAACGCCGCCATCAACAGGATTATTACGAGGCGCCTTGATTTTGTCATCGTGCATCCTCCTGAACTGCCGGCGGCTCATTTTGCTCGGCGGATTCGGGTGCTGCCGGCCCGCGCGTTTCATTGACGATTTTCAGCAATAGACGGTGCGCCTGGCGGAAGCGCGGTGCCTCGGCCAGCGCCAGAAGAACGTGCCTTTTCGCGCCGGCAGGGTCTTTTGCTAAAAGCAATCGCCCCAGTCGATAATTGACATCGGCCGGATCGGCAGGGTCCAGCAAAAGCAGACGCCGGTACGATTCGACCGCCTGCTCATCCCGGCCGAGTTCTTCGCCGGCCCGGCCCAGTTGCCAATGCAGTTGCGCCAGCATAGGGTAAACCGCCATGGATTTCTCGCCGTACCTGGCCACGCTCTGCCAGTC
>Ga0307378_10001110_pt1 | contig 44480 bp, 80 predicted proteins | sample UN1MG_FD_202238 | JGI IMG/M metagenome (GOLD analysis project Ga0307378, IMG submission 202238) | Soil microbial communities from Risofladan, Vaasa, Finland - UN-1 | ecosystem: Environmental > Terrestrial > Soil > Coastal area > Acid sulfate soil | place: Finland: Risofladan, Vaasa | collected... | reverse complement strand
GTCTTCATTATGCTACATTAGAGATCCGACCCGCCCCTCCCCATCGGCAAATTTTTCCTACTTGGCTTAGCATTATTTATTTATTTGTTTCTTTGGACAATATGGAGGCTTCCTCTTTGCCATAGCTTCCATTACTTCATGTATGTTGTCTGGCACTGGGTTCCATCCTATGCCTTGTTGTGCTAGTCTGTACTGCTTACGTACTATCGCTCTCTGTTTCTTCTGTTCGTCTGTTAGTTTCTTAAATGGCCACATCACTTGTCTCCTCTTCTCTTATTTTATACAAAGTATGGAATATTCCGTTATAAAAACTATGTAATGTCTTCCAATCTTCTATTGCTAGATCTTCGGATGGTTCCTTAAATTCTTCCATCTTCCTTAATACTAGCCTTTGTATCCCGTCAATCTGTTCATCACTTAAGTCTTTAGTCATTACTCTTCTCCTTCATCCTTTTATCATACATCTTTGCGAGCTTATTGATTACCATCTCGCTAAATTTTTCTAGTGACGTACCTTCATAGCTACCTATCTTAAGATCACGAAAGCTAATGGTTTGCTCTTGTTCTTGATAGCAGTTGTATGTATCATACATTAGCTCGTCGAATGCTTTGTCTCTATTGGTCATCACTCTTCTCCAATCTCGTTTAGTTTATCCATTAGACTCAACCTGTGATTCTCCATAATCCTAAACACTTGCTTTGCTATCTCTGGATAATCGTCGTTTATTTTAATTGGTGTGCTTAGTAAAGACTTCGCTGCGCTTAACTCATATTGTGTTAGTTCTATTGTGTATGTCTTTTCACTCATCGCTCTTCTCCTTCTATGCTTGCTAGGTTTATGTTTATCTGTGATTCTGATAAGCCGAGCACTTCTTTCCAATTATCCTCTGCAAGTACATCTATTAACGCAGTTAGCTCACTATCGGTTACACCAATTTTATGAGCTATTCCGATCAAGTGATCGTAAGCTATTTTTTTTTCATTCCTTGGCATGCATACAGTGATTATCGCTACTATCATGTAGGTTAGGAATATGGCTGGTATTGTGTACTCAACCATCTAATACCTTTCTATATTCGAGCAGGTGTTTTTCTAACCGTTTTATATGCTTAATCGCTAAGTCTATCGATGTCTTCTTGTCTGTTAATATTAATTTAATGAACACCGATTGCTGGATGTAGTCGTTAAATTTAAATTTACCAATATTGGTTCTTATATCCTTCATGTTTTCTGAATCGAGGTTAGCTATCCCTCTGAAAAAATCATTTTCAACAGATGTATATCGCCTATCACTCATCACTCTTCCCCTTCGTGCTTACCCTTCCAATTCCATTGCAAGTGTCACATGTGAATGTATGTGGTCCAATCCAATAGCCATCATGAGTTTTATCGTTTAGAGTATGGCTTCCTTTGCTATTGCATGCTGGGCATATCTCTTCGTTTGGGAATAGTTTCTCAAATACCATATTAACTCTAGTCTGTTCGTAATCCATGTTGTGTAGAATCTGTCTTGAGGATTCACGCTCTCGCATCCTTGTTTTTATATTTTCAAGCTCCTCGTAAAATTCTTCTACCGACTTGTCTCCATTATTGAATGACGTTACCCAACTACAGAACTTGCCAACCATCCATACAAGGGTGAATATAAACCCTATTAATGTGACTAATGATCCTACACCCATAAATATAATATTAATTACTTCACTCATCTTTCTTCTCCTCTTTATTTATCCACGTTGCAATTCTCTTGTGCATCTTTTTGCCTTCAACTGGATCATCCATATATTTCTCTTCTTCTGGAAATAGATCGAAATATTTAAAATACATACCTAATGATTTAGCAATTTTGTTCATCCCGTCTTGTATTCCTTCACTCTCTAATTTAAATGGCATTTTACTTTTCCTTTTTTAGTTTATGTCACAACGTGACACCATACTTTACGGTACTCCCATCGGAGCTCTAGTTGTTTGCAATCATCTTGTCTATTCGAGCTAATAGTGAATTATATTTAGTGAATATCACTTTATGACCGTCCTGCAATAGATCTCGGCAATCGGTAGTATCAATTACCATTTGTAAGTGGCCCATTAGATCAAACCCATGTTCACATATTGCAGCTCTAATTGCCGTTAGTTCAAAACTCTTCTCTTTGTTCATATCTACCTCAGTTAACTGTTTTTTTAATTCTCGTATCTCTTCGTATAGACGACCGTTAGTTTCTCTCTTGCCAATAATCCTTTCAGTGATAACCCTTGTCGTTTCATTGTGGACTTTAACAAGAGCATCGTCTGTCATATCACATATCTTTGTAACACCCATCATTCACCTCTCGTAGTTTTCCCACCATTTAGTTGCATAAACCTTGACTCTGTTAGCTCGTTCTGGCATATTGCCTTGTTGAACTTGGTATATACAATCGTTTACTGACTTCTCCAATATAACTAAATTTGCATTGAATCGCTTAACTAATTCTTCCCTTTCGGATTTTTTCGGTAATCCTGCTACTATCCACGCATGACGGATAGGTTTTTTTCTTGGCTTGGGATGTTCTAATCTGTAATATAGACCCTCTATTGCCGACCTTACATAATCGTACATCTCAACAGGTTTTTCATACATTGGAAGCATTGATATAGCTGAATAGATTCTATCATGATCAATTATTATGTCAAACCCTTTCACGAAATTCTTTTCTGCTAATGTAGTTTTTCCCGATCCTGGAGGCCCTGCTATTATTGTAATATTTGATTTTGGTAGTGCATCCTCATTCATTGTCTTTTTTGTATGACACGGATCACAGAGAGATTGTAGATTTTCTGGATCGTGAGTGCCACCCTTTTTCAGCGGAATAATATGATCTACCATACTTGCCGCTACTGCATCACGCCCGTTTCGCTTACATTCTTCACATGTTGGGTTGTTGCTAAGATAATTTAATTTTAGTTTAGGCCAGTTCCCTCCATACCCACGTTTTACAGACGACTCACGCTTTGAGTCCATGCGCTTGTAATTGATACGGCCTCGCTTCTTTGCCATTTCCTGACTGTGTGATGGTGGTGATTTAGGCATTGTTTACCCTTCTCTCTTATGGCTTTGATTTGCGTTAAAGCACTTTTTACGTTGTTAATATTAAACTTACGATAACATTTACCCGTTTATACGATTTGCGTTAAAGCATTACTCTGTCTTCTTGTTGGCTATGTGGTTTATCACGCCATTCTCGTCTGGTTCTCCCCAAGTGCGTTTTTTGTTTATATCGAACTTTCCCTTGACTGCCTGAATGAGATCAACCCCAGAATTATGAGCTAAACCTACCAAAAGAATAAATATGTCTGCCATCTCACTTGCATCTGTTTTGTCTTTCTGAAGTTCGCTAAATTCCTCAACCATGTGGAAAAATATAGAAGTTGGGTTTGCATCAGGAAAAGTCTTGTCTTGCCAATCGTTGATTTCTTTGATAATCGGAAAAGACTTCAACTCCTCTATCACTTTCGCCTGTGCCTTGTTCTCTTCCGTTAGACGTTTCTCTTCCTCTTTCCACTCTTGTTCCTCTTTTTTCCATTTTGCGATAAATCCGTTTAGACGCTCGATTTCACGAAGGAGTTCTGAAATAACACTCTTTGGCATAAAATGGACAAAATCAAATTGATCTTTGTTTATGTATTTAGCTTCGATCTCTTTTCTTCTCTCGGGTGTCATCTATTCCTCCAGTGTGGTTAATCTAAAATCTTTTTTAAAGCTGCTTTAAGCTCTATCTTTTCTCGTTTTAATTTATACAATTCACTTTCTAATTGATCAGCCTCACCATTAACGTTTCTAATTCCATCAATCAATGCTCTGAGATTTCCTTTATGGACATTCAAACAATCGCCTTCTTTTTGAACAAACTCACGCTCAAGATTAGTTATTAATAAATTGATGTTAATCTTTTTCTCTTCCACGACTACCTCATGCGTTTATACTACGCTCTTACAACGTTGTTTTATATACAATCTTGCCATCTCTCGCTTATCTTCTGGTATATAAAGCCATATTACACCTTTTCGTGACACCATAACTCCGATATGGTCAGCTAAACCTTTGATCTCAAGTGCCTCAGCGTGTCGGCTTGCACAAGTTGAAATGGCTATGTTGTTGTTTGATGTTGATAGGCTCATGGTTCACCTGTTGTAACATATTTATCTTCTAAATCGTTATACTTTTTTTTATGATGTGCAACGTCTGTCTTTAAAATGTAGATCTCTTTCTCTTGCTCCTGAATCCTGTCTATGAGATACCAGAAATCATCTTCGGTAATGTCATCAGTCCAATATACTCTCCCACCTATTCGGGATTTTATCTCTTCAATCCTACTCATCTTATTTACCTTTGTTACTTAATGCACGTACGCAAATTGCACCTATTTTATTAAACATATCAGGGAAGAATGGTTCATCTTCTAACTCATGCTTAATGTCTTCTAGTCTCCCCTCCAGCTCCTTGATACGTTGAACCTTATCGTCGTACGCTTTCAGGAGGTATTTAAAATCGTCAAGGGCCTCTTTATTTGTCTCGTAGAATGGCCCTATTTTAAAAGTACAACTGGCGCCAACACTATTTCCGATCAATGCTCTTATCTCTTCTATTCGCTTATCCATTGCTTTCCTCTTGGTTATTAGTAAACACATAGTGTAGAACCATACACTCACATTCATATTTTGCATCATGTAAATTATCTTCTTGACATAAATCATCTTTGAGGAAATGTCTACTGAATACAAGGGTGTCGTGGTCTTCGCTGTGTACTTCGCATGCGTAATAAACCTCGTCATCATTATAAATTAAATCACAGTGGAGATGGAGTTTTCCAAAGTCACAGTTATACGAGTCGTCAACTCCTCTATCGTTCTCTTCCCAATCGAATTTTCCCATCTCACTTCTCCTTTAGCTTTATGCTTGGGTATCTTTTGGCGAGTGCTCTGACCAATTGTTGAGCCTGAGTCTCGTTGATGAAAAGACTATGATGTTTCTGTACAATTAATGTATGGTTAGCAGAATAATTAGAGCCCTCGACGATTGTTTCATCACAATCACCGCTCGATGGTATTCTGTATTTAATCTCTTCTATCATGTTTTTAATCTCCCCGGGTAATTGCGTTTGTAAATCTCTGTGTCGAACTTCTCGCCTGTCAATGGGTTATGTTCGTTTTTCGATTGCCAAGGTTTAAGATCAAATCTAGCTGGCCTATGATGAATTAAATCGTGACAATCTTGACATATCGGAACAGCTTCATAGTCCTGCTTTCTTCCTTGAGTATGATGAGGTTGGGAAGGTGCCCACCCTCCACAAGCAGCTCAAGGTAATGTCCTGATATAGCTGTCAATGTATTTCTTGTCGATGTGTGGCTTTGTCTTCCAGAACGTCTTATGCTCACTCACTTGTTGTTCACTAGATAAAGCGTTCCAGAACATCCCTTTACCACCACTCCATTATCAAGCATATCCTTGAGATATTTCTCCCCCCGATTATACCACGCAATACTCCCCAGATGCATCATTAGGTCTTCACTGGTTGCACTCCAGTTATTACGCAGATAGCCTATTATTTGATCTCGTATATTTTCCATTTTTACCTCAAATTAGCCAAATGATAATGTGAATTAACCAGTATAGAATTGTTAGTTGTATTATTCGCTTACTCATTTCAACTCCACTATCTTAAAAGTGTATAACCAATGATGATCGACTAATTTTAGAAAATCTATTTCAATAACACCAAGTTTTAAAGTATGGTTATGGTTATATAAATCAATTATGTCTCCACGTTTGCCATAAGGTGGATTTAACTGGCACAATTGAGGAAATTCATAACTTTGGATACACCATCCAGCCCATGAACTATGTCCAATTTTCCCACATCTTTCACCTGTCTGGTAGAAAATATCCATCATATCTATATCATAAGATCTTTCTATAATTTCTCCAGATAGCAGCTTCTCTCTCTCATTATCGTCAAACCTCATTTCAACTCCTCGGCTATTGCCTTTACCTGGTCAATAGGTAGCTCTATTCGATAGGCGTTGCATAATAATTTCTTGTCTTTTCTAACTTCTGTTGATGATATTTTAAGGTGTTGATAGGCGTTACGAAGTTTACCCATGTTCGTGATAGGTTGAGCTCCGTATGCTCCTGGTTTAGCTCCAAAGTCATGAAGAGTCATTGATCCACGTTTTATCTCCACACCATAAAAAGATGCTGTTGTCGAAGGTATGTCATTTATTCTTGACCAGCATAATGTCTTTAATATCTTTTGCTGATAACCTGGATTTGGTAGCTTCATCTTTCCCTCCATAAAGTTTGTGCGCATAGCAGGAGTCGAACCTGCGCCAACTCAGATGTACTCCAAGTTGCTGTACCAAGGATATGCGCAGCGTTTTACTATTCAATCAAATAATATCCTTCTTTTGAAAGAATCTCATCCTTTATAGCCTCAAGTGTAGCCCATTTATTTTGGCCGCAGAGATTACCTTTGTCATCCCAATATGGCAATTCTGCATCTTCACAAATCTCACAAACTACACCTTTCCCTGCATCAGTTACTATCTCTCCACATTCAACACAAACAACATTTCTAATATCTTCCATCTTCTTACTCTCCTATGTTTATAAATTAAGGGCTTACCAATCGCTCTTATGGCGTTGATGAACATTGCTACTTGCTACATTATCCAGTAATAAACTATTGCGCCCATGCCTAAGAATGAAAACTTAACTATCAAATTAGTAAACATCTTTCTGAGCATGACTTCGGATTTTTCATCGTTGCTATCAGTAGTTTTTGACACAACACTATAAACTAATTTTAAACCAACCGCAGCCCATAGACTAATTATAGGGGCACCTAACGGGACTAAAAACCATATCCACATTGTCTTAAATATCCAAGCATGCGTTAATAACAATGGAACAAACAAAATTACGCATACTAAAAATATATTCCAGTTGTATTCTTGTTTCTCTTTCATCATGATCACATCTCCCTATCCGTAAATCTTGCCGTTTGCTCATCTTCTTCACGATGCATTCGCATTATCTCGTCGTGAAAAAGTTCCTCTTCTTCATGTCGTTCCTGTTCGTGCTCTTCGTCTCTTTGGTCAATCTTGCCCTCATAAATTCTGTCCATTCGGCAAAAACGTCTAACATGGTGAAGCATCCCTCTATCACTATCCCACAATATCCAGTCATCAATTTCGTTAGATGGTTTAGAAATAACCCTCACGTGAATTAAACTTTCTAACTCTTCCCAATGAACATCTACTATGTCGTTTTCTTTTATGTGTTCAACACCCATGATAATCTCCCTAATAGTTTAACTTATAGACTGTTGGTGTAAACTTATCAACCATCTCCATCTTCACGCTAATTGCACCTGATTTGCGGAGAACTTTCATTAAATTGTATACAGCCTGTTGAGTGTAATCAGATGAATATTGCTCCCGAACCTTTTCTGCTAACACGGAGTAACTTACCTGACACTCACCGTTCTCCGACAATTCCTTAAGTATTTTGTAAAGGTTCTTTGCTGGCTGACTTATCTTTAGTTTTTCAATTCCCATCTCTTCCTCTGGTTATAAACCTCTCTTATTGCTTCGGTATTACTCTCGCCTACCGTTATTTTATGACTCCGAAAGACTTTAGATTATATTCCATCATGGCAGTTTTTCGGTTTTTTTCAAGTTTATTGAAAACAAATTCAGCATCATTTAGAACACCCTCTTCCCTGCAAGCCCTGATTAATTCATTAAGAATTTTAGCATACTGTGAAAAACGGTTATCATATTTTAACCTATCGCGGACTGGCAATATTCCTTTATCTGACGGTATCATAAAGTCTATTATATTTAATGACATTAAAAAATCTTCTGTTTCCTGCATAGACTTTTTCATGATTGACTCCCTATTTGTTGTTACCCAAAGATAATACGTCAAGAGCTCTTTGTCAAGCGTTATTTATAGAGGGTGCTCCTAGTTCCATTATTAGGCAAGGCTTACATTCACTTGCGTATTATTTCTAGCTCTTTGTCGTTTTTGTCAACCCATCGTATAAAATCATACCCAGCACCGTTTATCTCAAATCCGGTTACTATATTTCTAGTTTGATTTTTTACATCGTCAAGATCAATCCCTTCGTATGGAAATTGATAGGCTACTTCACCATTTTCAAAACAGAATTGTTTCCAAAATATTTTCTTTTCCATCTTAAATTCTCCCTCTTTGATCGCCTAGTTCATCTTCTAAATACTCGTCTATGATCTCTTCTAATGACTTGATGTTATCCATGTTACACTCCTAAAATGGTGATTCTTCAGTAGGTTTATTTGGTGGTTCCTCTTCCACAAATGAAGCTATCCTTTTATTCCAAAACATGTGAGCTGTACCTGTTCGACCGTTTCTGTTTTTAGCTACTATTACCTCTGCTTTATCATCTGGAACTTCTTGATAATATGATTCTCTATGAACAAATAATACCATATCAGCATTTTCCTCAACTCCTCCACTATCCTTCAGATCATTTAGCATTGGTCGCTTATTAGTTCTTCCAGTCAAATCTCGGTTAACCTGAGCTAAACATAGTATCGGGATGTCTAGTTCTTTAGCAAGTCCCTTTAACTCCTTCGCCCACTTACCAACTTCTTGAGCCCTCGACTCTAATTTTTCACTTGAACTTATAATCTGGAGATAATCTATAACCAGCAATTTTAAATCAGTTGTGCTTTTTAACTTCCTCGCTCGAGACCTGATTGTCGAAATTGTCTGAGAATGACTGTAGTCAGCATACAGCTTTTTGAACGGACTATTTTTAGATATTTCTCCGATCCTTTTTTGTTCTGGTTCGTATAGTTCCATTCTCTCTGTAATTTTATAGAGCGAGACACTCGCTAGATTAGACACAAAACGATTCTGGATAGCCGCCTTGCCCATTTCTATCGAAATTAAACCTATGATGCCACCAGCGTGAGAAAGTGCCTTAGAAGCGATATTAAGCCCTAAACTTGTCTTACCCATTCCTGGTCTTCCAGCGAGTATTATTAACTCGGAGTTTTTAAAGCCTCCGATTATGTAGTCTATTGATTGATAGCCTGTAGAAATTCCTGTTGGAACTTTGCTGGAGTGCCTGAGTTGAAACTCTTGCCCGAGATTCGCTTGAGACTCAAATCCTTCTGTTGAGGTGCCTTGTTGAAGAGCAAACAGGTTTTGAATAGATTTGTCTAGGAGATCCTCTAATTTTGCCTCTGGTTTGTAACTCTCCTCAGATGATTTATCTGATATGCTGGCAAACCTTCTGAGTAGGGATTTTTCTTGAACTATCTTTGCGTAATACTCTACATTTCTCGGGAATGGAACAGCTTCACCTAATTCCATCAAATAATATTCACCGCCAATAGACTCCAGCTTATCTGTTTTCTTTAACTCAGCCGAAATAGTTACAATATCTACTGGATCGTTTCTTGAGTAGAGATCCAGCATCGCCTTAAATACTATCTTGCTCTTTTCGTGATAAAATGAATTTATTGAAACATAGTCAGAGCACTTGGCGAAGGCGGTATCATCTATCATTATTGCACCTAACACTCCTCGCTCTGCTTGCAAATCTGCTTGAGGCAATTTAGTTGTCATTATCTTCTCCGAATATTTCAGCGTATAGTTTCTCTGTTTCGTTTGGTAAATACTTGGCGAACTTGCCACCTGTAGGACGAGTGCTAAATAGATTTCGAGGCCCAATTATCCAGTCAGGATTGTAACCGTTGCCCTGAGCCTTGATGGCATTTACAGTTGCCAACTCGAGCCGGACTATATCCTCGCCACGATCTAACCTGATAGTCAACTGCTTCTCGGCGGAACAAATATCGGTTTTCTTCTTTCTCTGTTTTGGAAGGTTAGGAAGTTCTGTAACATACTTTTCGACGAGTGCTTTTGCTGTTGGGTAGTTTACACTTTCTTTATATATTTCTTTGTCTTTAATTCTTAAAGATCTTTTTTTATTCTTATGGTTGCATTTCATTGCAGGGGTACCCTTGCAACCATTTGCAGGGGTCTCTTTTGGTTTTATGTCCATTTTAATCTCCTTAGCTCGGTAAAGATTAGTCTTTCCTGGTACCTCTTCAACCTCAATCAAGTCTTTATTTTTGAGTTCTTTTATGTAGTTACTAACAGCTCTTGGTTTCTTGTCGTTAAGCCATTTACCCATAGTTTCTCTTGAAGAAAAAGTTTCACCGTGTTTAAATTGAGCAGCTAGTAATTGCATATAAAGAAGCCTCGCAGGAACTGAAAGCTCTTCGTCAAATATTAAAACGTTAGGTAATTTGGTATAACCTTTATTGAGGCTCATTCGGGAACCTATCTTAATTAGTTGATAATAATGGGTTAGTCATTCCCATACCTCAATATACAAAAAATACATTCATTAATCAAGTGTTGACATTTATCCCAAAATATATTATCTTACTAGTCCACAATGAATCTATTGTGATTAGTTGAGAACACTTCTTCTGGTTTAGTCACCAGACACCTCCAAGCCCGAGTCTTTACTCGGGTTCTTTTGTTCCATGTACTCCCATCCGTGTTTTTTTGCAGATCTCTTTTCGCATCTTTTTGATGTGGTAATCATCTCTAGTTATAACATTGTGCCGTTCTATTTTATACAGCTTCCTGTACTCTTCGTTCATGCCTTTGCAAATGAAGTCAAGATGTAACTCAGCCACAGATCTATAGGAAGCAACAAAACTTATTACCTCCCTGTCATTACCACAATCGTAAATTACTATATATATTTCCATCGTCACTCTCCTTTACTCGGGTTCGTTATTGGAAGTTCTGGCTTCTTTTCTCGTCTTTTTTTTGATGGTTGTACATTCCCACATTTAGGGCATTTCATGCCTTCAGAAACTAGAGCCATATCACAACTTTCGCACCAGATAGCCCTTCGATTTCCACCATGTCTACGGCAATCACGATTTGGGGATTTAATCCTCATCGTCTATCTCCTTTGGTTGGATAAGTAATTCTCGCTCTTCTTCGAGTCGCTTTAATATGTTTTTAAGACGTGCGTTTTCAACATTCCAAGATTTACGACAATGTTTTGACCAGTGCTCAGCGTGTACATTTATTGCCTCTATCACAGTATCTCGCAAATATTCAAGTTCGTCTTTTGTGAGTGCCATATCTTCTTACTCCTTATGGTTGGTTAGTTTTAAGTTCGATCCGCTTAACAGCTTGTATCCAGCAGTCACCAATTTTATTTGAATTGACTGCCTTTGCAACAGTAACCTCTTGTCTGTTTAACCCGTTTTTAGATAGCAAATCAGTTAATTCTCTGATTGTACACCCTAGCTTGTTTTTTAATTGTGCTAGATTGTTTGTTGTTTTAAGTTGACTCTCTGCTATTGCTGACATTTCTATTCCATTAATATCAATATCATAAACAACCACATTATCATATTTAATAATTCTGGCTGCTAAAACCATTCCGATAACATTATATGTTTTACACTCAACTAAATCACCTATTTGATATTTTTGTGATAATTTACGCCAATTATTCATAGTTGCCTTCATCTGTGTTACTCCTTATGGTTGGTTAGAATCGGGTTAAATATAATTCATAAACACCATATACATCTTCATTGAGATTCCCATAGCTACCACAAACATCTTTTCGGATCTGAGCACAAGCCTTGCAAGTTTTGAAGACACAAAAATCTCCATCCCATAATCCTGCAACATATTCATAGAGATCACCTTTTTCTATGAATCCATTACACTCGCAACATTTATGTACTTTTCGAGCCTTTGGGTTGGTCATAGTCATAAATTCAGGGCCATCTCCATAGTCGTTTAATGAGCATCCACAATCCATCTCTCTATCCTTCCCTGCTAGTAAATTCGATCAACACAAATTATCCCCTTAAACTCTTCTTCTATTCTTAGCATTCCTTTCCATCGCTGAAACGCCATTCCACCTTCTACAAGGGCATCGTCTTTATTTTCTGCCGATACTTCAAACTCAACAAAACTCTCTTGAGTCAACAGTCGAACATTATATTTCCTCTTCATGTCTACTCTCCTAGTGCTGTGTCTACTATACTTTTTATGTTCCAAATATCACGATCTGGAGTACCAAAATTAAAGTCATTAAGTATCTCCCGTATCTCTAACAGGGATTTCTTTGTTTTCTCCCTGTATTGTTCATGATCGTTTAGAACATCACCCGTATCATCATAACACTTCTGGCAAAAAAATATAGAAGCTGGTTCACTGCATTCGTAACATATCTCACTCATCTTCTTTCTCCACTATGTCTATCTAATTGGAACATCTGAAATATGTTTACGCCTCATCGAGATATGTTCTTCTCGCATAGCCTCGAGTGATTTTATGGCCTCCGCTATCTCGTCGCAATATATACGACCTGCCTTTATAAAACTACCTACAGCGGTATCTTGGTCAAACAGATTCTCAATATGTACATAAGCACTGAATCCCTCTGCGACCTCATCTTTTATCTTCAAGAATACATGATCATCGGCGATATTCTCTAGTTTACCGTGTCTGAGGTGTGGATTACTGAAATTAAAATCTGTTATGAACATCTGAACAAACCAATACTCTTCACCTATTTTTAGTTTACTCTTTTTCATCTTTAACTCCCACTATGTCTATCATTTAAAATCAAATCCTAAATCTCTGAGATACTTTTTGCCCTCATCTGTCACACAATAGACATTTTGTTTATCATGTCGAGTTGCAAATCCTATTAAAACAAGCTTATCCCAGTCATCGCTTTGATCAATGCTGTAGTAGTTACGATATGAACGCTTATTGTCGGATATACCTAAAGCGTGCCTCATCTGTCTAACAATTTTTGGATGCAATGCTATTCCGCTTTCCATAACATCTCCTATACGTCAACTGGTTTAGTAACTGTTGCCCAATACGTTTCTAAAATATCACCGAGTCCATCGACCAATACTTCAATTTCCATAGCATCTTCTTTTAAAAAATTGTAACACCTAAATTCAATAACAAGCCGTTCTCTTGTTGAGTCTAAAACTAGTCCAGATTTAATTTTAAATTGGTCAACGACAGTATGATAGCCGAACTCTTCTTTAGCAACCTTCAGCACTTTTTTGCGAAGTCTATCCAGTTGATCAAAATCAATAGTTATACTCTTTTTATTCCTTAAAATTTCTTCCATCATTTACTCCCTATTTGAACAACAATTGTGTTGTCGCTGGTTTATTCCCGTTACGTTTTCGCCTAATCCATCCAGCATCTTTAAGTTCTTTGATAATCCTATCAATCGTTCGCAAGTCAGAAGTAGGTTCTAAATGGATTAAGTCAGCCATCTCATCTCTTGATCCATCGTATTCATCCTTCGTTGCTTCACGACACATAAAAACATACAAGAGCTTACTCCTGAACCCTACCTTATCAGAATTCTTCACCTTGTCGATAACTTCCAATAAAAGTTTTTTACTCACAATTTCTCCTTTGTTAATTTCAACACAAATATAATGCGATTGGACAGCGTTGTCAATACGTGCTCCCCGAGTACTTGACAATGGAGGCGATTTGTGCTTACTATTGGGGGACAACAACAATGGAGGTAGTTATGATAAACAATATTCTTAACCAGTGGACATTTGAGGAAGAGAAGAAATTGTATTTAGAGTCTGTTGGTAAAACAGCAAAAGAGTTGGCTCCTATATTTGGGAGATCTCCGAAAGCATGTTATTCGAGATTGTGGAAATTAAAACGAGACCCAGTTTTTCTGAGTCTACTTAAAAAAGTGGAAGCTATTGAGTCTATTAAAAGGCAAAAGGAACTCGAACGAAAGAAAGACATTTTAAAAACAATTTCAGCAGTTAAGCCACTATTCCCACAACAGAACTTGCGTAATGATCGCAACGTACCAAGTTCACCATACTGAGGGTGTAAGATGAACCAGAATTATTATGATATTTTAATGAGCGGAACCCCTGCATGGAACAGTTGGCGTTTAGATAATCTATATATTGCACCTGATCTTCAAGGGGCTAATCTTCGAGGGGCTGATCTTCAAGGGGCTGATCTTCGAGTGGCTGATCTTCGAGGGGCTAATCTTCGAGGGGCTAATCTTCGAGGGGCTGATCTTCGATGGGCTGATCTTCGAGGGGCTAATCTTCGACGGGCTGATCTTCAAGGGGCTAATCTTCGACGGGCTAATCTTCGAGGGGCTGATCTTCGATGGGCTGATCTTCGAGGGGCTAATCTTCGACGGGCTGATCTTCAAGGGGCTAATCTTCGATGGGCTAATCTTCGAGAGGCTGATCTTGATTTTAGTGTATGGCCTTTATGGTGTGGATCATTCGACATAAAAACAGACATTAACATACCTAGACAGTTAGCGTATCATATCTGTAAATTAAACTGTGATGATCCAGAGTTTAAGGAGATGGTAAAATTGCTTTTACCGTTTGCGAACAAATCTCATATCATTGAAAAACATGGTTTAAAAAAGGTAGAGGTATAAGATGTGGAAGATACTATTTTTAGGTTGGTTTGCATTATCAGCAATATTATGCGCTCCATTTATAGTGGGATATTTTATATCGGAGTGGGAAGAACGTAAACTTTCAAAACGTTATAGGGGTTAATCATGCTAGACCAAGATCGCCTCAAGCAGTGGGAAGACGAGGCACATAAAAGTAGAACTGATATATTTCTAGTACGTTGTCCACATTGCGATAAAGGAAAGCTAACTGCCGACAGCAAGGTTGTTAAATTATTCGGCTGTGGCTCTGTATTTAATAAGGATTCAATGAATTGGAGTTTTGGGCCTGAGTGTATCAAAAATCAACAGGAGAAAGCTAATGCCTAACGAACAAGTGTGTCCTGATAAGTGTAAGTGGTGCGGGAGTATAATCGACGAAAGTAAGGCATTTGGATATACGACTGTTTTTGAATGTAGCTCACAATATCACTTAGATTCTGATAGTTGGGGACGCCATGACGATTGTTATAATAAAATCATAGCACAACAGGGAGAGCGAATAGGTAGGTTGGAGAAGGATAAGGAGAGGTTGGATTGGTTGGGGGATAACCCAAAAAGAATTTATATGGATGGACAACGCAGAATTTATTTAACAAACCATAACGAAGACAATGAGATGATTAGAGGAAAAGACCTCAGACAAGCAATCGACAAGGCAATGGAGGAGAAATGAGTCAGGATAGTTGCGACCCCTATTGCGAGGCTCTTGAAGACCAAGAGATCCAGGCAAATTGTGAGAAGTGCGAGTTTGTATTGACGGTCTTTGCTAGTCCGTACAGCTACTATTACGATCAGCAGATGGACATTGTTTATCAATATTCTGAAAAAGATTTAGAACATAAAACGTGCCATTGTGGCGGTAAGTTAAACTATCATGCAGAAGTGGAGTGAAAGATGAATAAGGTAAAAGCGTTTGAGGAAATGGATAAAGGGAATAAAGTGCGAAGTGTTGGAGAGAGTTGCTGCGTTGTTTTATGGATCGAGGAGAAAAATGGGAGTAGTATTAAAACTATACACGGGGTTACTGATGAGGGGCGTAAACTAAACTCGCCTTGTATGGTAACAGGTATAGAATCTTTACTCGCATACGATAATTATGAGCTAGTCCCCAAGAGTGGCTATGAAGAGATAAAAGAAATATTACCTGAAATAACTAGAATATGCTCAGGCGTGTTTGATGATTTTGAAGAGGGACTCGCAAGCATTAATGCAACTGCTGCACAAATAGAACAAATTTGCAATCGTGAAATGGAGCAAGTAAAAATAATCCCAGATATTGACCCAGACTTTGGAGTAGTAATAGATCCAGACGACTATAAACCAACTGGGAAAATATGGGTTGTGGATGCCACTGGACATAGGTTAGAATTAAAACTCGAAGATGGTTCTAAAATAATAGCGGAGAAATAATCATGGAGTGGTTTGAAGAGATGAAAGAGCAGGATATGGAAGCATTGGACAAGTTATTCAAAATAGCAATGTTCCCAAAACCCGAGGAAGATGATGAGTGAGGAACTTTCAAAACTTAATCCAGATGTATTGTACAATCAGTTCGTTGAGTTCGGAGACGACTATGCTGATAAAAAAGCTGCGTATGATCTTCTTGACGATATGAAAAACACAGTTATGGCTAGCCTTGTAAACGAATGTGAAGAGAAAACGGTTGGGATGAAAGAATATTATGCTCGAGCTCATCCTGATTATATTGAACATCTAAAAGCTAAAGCTGAAGCTGGTAGGGCTATGTTAAGAGCAAAAGCAAGGCTAGAAGGAATGAAGATGTGGTTTGAAAGTAAGAGAAGTTCAGAAGCAACAGAACGTGAAAAGATGAAACTACTATAAGGAGATTAAGATGGGATCATGGATAAAATTCCCTGTCGGGGCAAGCGCAAAATTTAAGATACTTTTCACCAATCCAGAAGGGAAAGAGAAAGAGTATCAGGGCAAGACATATTTGCAATACAATTACTGTGTGGAGATAGTTGAAGACAATGGCTTAGAGTTAAAACCAAACACGAGCGAGTATAGCTATTGGTCTACATCACAGAAAAATAATGATGTTGTCGTTCATAACAATATTCATAAGGGAGACATTATAAAGGTTACTCGTCCAGACTCAAAGATTTATATCATTCAGGACGCTAATGGTGATATATTAACTGATATTCCAAAGCCACAAAAACAAGAGCCAAAAGATGATGGTATTGTTCCTTATAGCCAGCATCAGCAACAGTCCACTCCAACCGAGGCGTATAAGAACAAGGAAGTTATCCCGTTAGCAGAAAAACCTCGTGACTATGCTATGATGTTTAAGCTCGCAATCAGGTCAGTAATGGACGCACACTTAGAGTTTGGGATGGAAGACACGCCTTGCGAAGAGATGACCGCTCGAATCAATACTGTGTTTATAGGTATCAATGCAGCATGGAGTGGAAAGTTTTTGAATAGTCAGCAAGATATTGAGCGTATGTGGAGTGGAGAAGAGCCTGAGCTAGAAACACAACCAGACGCTAAACTAATCCATTGCCCTGAATGCAAAAGTAATGTTGATAGTGGTGCGTATAATAATAAATTAGGCATGTGTGTTGTGTGTGCTAAGAAAGCAATTAACGAAACAGTTGAAGAGCCAGTTGAAATCCATCCACAAAGTACTGCAAATGATGACTTACCATTTTGATAACACTAGGGAGAAGTAACATGAGTTCAAGAATACACAAGATTGAGATAAAAGACGTTCTTAACATTGAGAGCGTAGTGATTGAGCCTAAAAATTCTATCATAGAATTGAATGGCGAAACAGGTCAAGGCAAGACTAACATTTTACGTGCTATCAAGGGGTGCCTTGGTGGTAAAAAAGAGATCCCCAAAATGTTTATCCGAGAGGGGACTAATTATGGATCTGTTAAAATATGGATCGGAGAAGCAGTTCCTGAAATGTTAGCAGAGTTAAGCCAATATATCGAACCTGAAACAGGTGAACCCTCTAAGCTAGAGTTTTCATTAACTGACATTCAAGAAGGAAAGAAGGTACGATCTCCTCAGAAATATCTTGATGCGATTGGCGTTAAACCAGGTATTGACTTTTTGGCTTTCCTCAAGAAGAACCCAAAGGAACAGATTGAAGACCTTAAACGTACTATCAAAATTGACATTGATCTTGAAGCTCTTGAAAAAGAGTTGAAAGAGTTAGAGGATGAAAGAGTCCTGATAGGTCGTGAACACAAAACTCTCAAGGGTGCAGCCGAGACAAAGAAGATTGAAGTCTTGAAACTCGGAGACGTTCCAGATGAAGAGGTTTCTGTATCTGAATTAATGACACAGATTCAAGCTATCAACTCTCAGAATATGGAGAGGGATAAGGTACAATCAGATGGTGAAAGGATCAAGAAAGAGGTTAACGATCTTGAATCTAAGTTAAGGGATGCAAAAAATAGACTTGAAGATTGCAGAAGATTTTACAAAAATCTTCCAGAACCACAAGATACAACTGTGATTCAGGAACAGATTGAAAAATCAGAAGAGATAAACAAAGCCGTTCGCATTAAGAAAGAGTACATAGTAAAAACTGAAGAGGCAAGGGCAAAAGATCGAGAGTACTATAAAATAACAGATGGCATTGAAGCTCTCAGAAAGAAGAAGATGGACGCTTTCGCTCGTGCAAAGATGCCTGTTGAAGGAATGACATTTGACGAGGAAGGAATAAAGATTAAAGGTTTCCCACTCGATCAAAGCTCGGGGATTGAACAACTCCATACAGCGGTTATGATTGCATTAGGAGATCCAAACCCTGCTAGACTAAACTTACTTATTGCAGATGAAGCCGATCAAATTGGTGGAGAATCATTTCCAATAATTCAAGCTATTCTAACAGAGTTGGGAGCACAACTTTGGATAAGCACAAGACACACAGTCACACTTGAACCAATAGTAATAAAGAACGGGAAAAATTGAGTAGGCAATGGACTATCAATGTGGATGCGGAACGCAACAAGAGCGTATGAAGCATTTATAGTCGCCACTCATAATGCAAACTAACAGTGGAGGTATTAAGTACTCAGATGGATGGATGGTTGCCCTCGGTGGCTTACTCTCTGCCGAGGGTGTTTTGAACTACAAAGGCGAAAGAGATGACTTTAGTAGGTAGAGATGGTTGGTGGGTAATTGGTGGGGATTATAAAAAAGGACGTATACAGAGCCATGATGTTGACAGTGGAGATGTTACATTTAGGCTATTCAAAGATAAAACGCTTATGGCATGGGATGATTTTGGAACTGATATATCAATGATTGAACTATCAGAAGATGCAGCAAAAACTAGAGCGTCATTTAATCTTGCTCACAATAGGTATTAGAGATGTTAAATAACATAACAGCACGTGACTTGTGCATATTGTGGCTATCTTTAGAGATACCGCCGTTGTGATAAGCGTCACACATTACGTTAAACAGGTTAAACAATGGAGGGATAGATGCGAGTTTTTGCAATCGATCCAGGGCCAGGAAAAAGTGCATTCGTGGTTTACGATTCTGAACAACATGAAATAATTGATAAGGGCATACTTGGGAATCAGCTTATACGAGGAGAATTATTTAGCAATACAGATGAGGTAGTGATTGAAATGATTGCATCGTATGGCATGCCAGTTGGAAAAGAAGTTTTTGAAACATGCGTTTGGATAGGTAGATTTATGGAGTGTGCATTAGAAGGCTCTGAAAGTGTTAGTAGAATAACTCGAAACGAGGTTAAAAACGAGATTTGCCACTCGAGTAAAGCAAAAGACTCAAACATTCGACAAGCATTAATTGATATGTTTCCTAAGACTGGATTGGATGGAAAGAATAACCCAAGTGGAATTGGCACAAAGAAACATCAAGGCCCACTTTACGGAGTGTCGGCTGATATGTGGGCGGCTCTGGCAGTTGCTATTGCATGGTCTAACACTACTACAAGGTAGATACATAACAAAGGAGAAGTAAGATGAGTAAGTTTGACAAGTTTTGGTCAGGGTTATTCAGAGTCCTATCAACAGTATCTTTAGTTTTTACATTTATAGCAATAAGCAAACATGCTTATTCTCTTGCAAACTATCAAATGGGATGGGTTATATTGACGTATATATGGGCATTAGAAATTAAATTTAATGCAAAGTAAAAACCACCCTTTCGAGTGGTCTTCCGCCATTGGGAGGGATGGCGTTATCGGCAGCCGAAAGGGAAAACTGCCTTGATATTAGTAGATGATTGTTGTATATTGTGATGTGAAACTGAATCAATCCAACTACTAAATAGTGCCACCTCTGCAAGGGTGGCTCTTTTATGTTATAGCCGTTTCAAATCCACTAATTCTTTAATCACTTCAATGTCAATGTTTGGACACGTTTTGCCAGAGACCTCATAATGAGCTTTTATCTCTAAATCAGGATAGCGATAGGCAATTAATGTCGCTAGTGAGTTCAATTGTGACGATGTGAAAGAGTCTTCCCCGATCAAACATATTCCAACTGAGTTCTCGTTGTATCCCCTTGCATGAGCTCCAGCCTTTTCAATGTCACGCCCAACTTCTATTCTCCCATCATTGCCAACAACTGGAAAATGATGTTTAAAAGTATCGCTCGTGGGATAGCAGTTGTTAATCACATAGTGATAGCCTATTCCATCCCAGCCGTTAGACTTATGCCACTCGTCGATTATCTTAGCGTTTCCCCACTCACTATCAGAGCAATGAATGAAGACCTGTTTAAGTAGTCTCATTTCTTATCGTCCTCGTCGGCTCCCGCTTTGATCCCTTTGAACAGTTCGACAAATCCACCGAGTATATTATCTTCGTAAAATTCCCACATCAAACCAATGCCAGGAATCTTTCGCATGAAAGTAGAAATAGATAATCCCCAGCCCTTGCCTAGCTTGTACGCTGCCGATGGTTTGAATATCCCAATTACTCCACCAATCAGACCACCGAGAAAAGGTATACCTACCAGGATGTTCAATCCCCAGTTAGCTATATCTCCTGCTAAACCCTGATCTTGAAGCCATGCGAGTAATGCTGTTAAGATTTCCATATGTCCTCCCTTTATCCTACGCTAAACCATTTTGCGAGTTTACTATCTTGTAAAATTGCAACGTCTATAAGATTACCGTTCGCATCTTCATAATCTTTTAAATCAGTATAAATAGATGTATAAACAGAATCCGCAATTGGGAAGTTTTTATTGTTGGGATCTACTAAACGAAACTCCCACGCACATCCACTCTCTGATACAATAGTGCAATCGTAGCCTTGATCTTTAGCTTTCTCAATATACATATTTTGTATATGTGGCATTGCATCAACTTTCACATCTAAAGCGGAAGCCCTGATATATGGCATACTAAATATTGCCTTATACTTATCTCCAATAAAATTAGATAATGCACTAATCGCTATTTGTAGTAATACGCCGAATGGCGAAGGCCATTTATGGGCCATTTTATCCTCCGAATAAGTTTCCGTTTGTGAGCACATAGGTTATATATGCAATAATTCCAGTTCCGAATAAAGCGAGTATAGTAGATACTCCAGTTCTGAAATTCTTATTTTTACCTGAATCTTTTGCAGCATCAAGGATAAAATTGTCGTATGTGCCAAACTTTGCATCAATTTTTTGGTTAATCGAGATTTTAACCTCGTCCAGTTTTTTATCTACAGCATCAACCTTGCTCCCTAAATCATCAGTTTTTTGGTCAACCCGAGCGACTGTCTCAACAATCTTGATTATCTGTTCCATTATTTTATCCTCTTTCACGGGTTGACTCGCTTTCACTGATCGGAGGAGCCATTATTATAAGTCCTTTATCAATCTCAGTTGTGGTGTCCACGGTTGTGCAGTTGGTCCATGATGATAACTCCAACTGAGTCCACTGTCTAGCCGGACACGCCAAATAACAGGTGTATTATCACTAAAATTAAAACTTATCCAGAATGGAAAATTTCTACCTTTGAGAAAGTCAACCATCTGTCGCATATCTTTTATTTGGGACGTTGTGGATAACGCAAACCTTAAATCCCATGTAGGCCGAGGCCCATACTTTTCTTCTGTCTGAAATCTTCCTGTGTCAGTTTCGTTAAATATAATTCCAGGATAATCATAATCTCCAGAATATCCACCCTCTGGCAATAGTTCAGTCGGGAATGTATAGGCCTTCCCAAAAGCTACCTGTCCTATAACAGTATCGGTCGCTGTTGCTGTTACCCCATTTGCATTGAATTGTAAAAACCAGAATGGAGCCTCCGCTTCTGCCGAGAATTTACCTAGATAAAAATCATTGTTAGAACTGGGAGTATTAATATATTTAGCACCTGTAATAGTTGCATCTAGGTCGTTTGTTGATGAGTCATACCATTTATTGTCGTTTTTATTTAACCCACTTGAGTGATATTCTGCTACACATCCAATTTGTTTGAGTGATAAATTGTCAGCAAATGTAATATCCGATAGAGCCCCTTTTTTGTAGACCAATAAATGTGTGGTAGTAGTTGTAGCTATAAACTCAATCTGTTTATATTGCCATGTGTCGGCAATGCTAACCTCATCTGAACTGCCTAAATCAGTTAATCCTAAACCTGAACCGGCCTTTAGCTTTAAATTACCAATGGCTGTAGTTGCGGGGTCTCTTAACCATCCACTATATATATATCTCTTACCAATGACAGTTGTTGTGCTCTGTGAGGCCATGCCTATTGTTGATGTGTTAGTCATAGATAGTTTATATGTGCCATCATGAGGGGCTACTCCATCATCTCCAACGTCAGTTGTAGCAAGTGCAGAATCTAATCCAGACCAACTGGCTATACTATCTCCCTCCGTTCTTTGGTCAGATGTGGCCTGATTGTCTGCTAATAGATCTGTGCTAACTCCTACCCATTCATCAGCTTCTGGGATTGAATTTCCATTAGCTATGCTAAGAGCCTCTATTGCAGATAATGCTCGTCTATATAACCTAGCTTGATAGACTTCTATTTTACTCACGTTAGAACCTGATCCATCATCTCCGATTATTAAATCAGAAGCATTAGAAACATCTCCAAGATTATCAGCTCGAGTGTCTGTTGACGCTACTCCATTAACATATATAACTTGGAGAGGTGTATTTATGTCTCTAACACAAACTAAATGATATTTAGTATCAACCTCTATTTTTTGATTTGATCCAGTGCTAACACTATAGTCAGTTATCCCATCTGAAGCCTTGAAAACAAAAGTATTGTCTGAGCTACGATAATGAATTAACCAACCTGCTAGATCATCATCAAGGTCATCTTTCTTTGAGAAGATAACAGCACCATCAGTTAATTCATGAATGGTAAATAAGATTTCTACCGAGAAGCTATCTGTTCCAAAATCCATCTCTGAGCTATCTGAAGCCGTTGTTTTATCGTCAACTCCATCAAGTTCTAAAGATTGTAACTCACCAAGTTTTCCACTAACCTCTTTTTCCATAACTACTTGAGTTGCTGAGCTAAATGTACTTGTCGTATGATGATGAATGCCAATCTGTTCTTTTGTAGCCGCTGCGTAAGATTCTCTCAAGTTGTGCTGGTCAATCATAACAAACTCAGCCTTTTCCCGCTCGTCTAATTCTGCATCAATACGCCATATGTCAGATATGCTAGAGTCTTTAGCAGTAAATGGTCTGTTTGAGTAGGAGTCCATCGCATTAATTAATTGAGCACCATCAGCAATTGTATTCCCTAGAAAATCACTACCCTCGAGATTCTCAATTGTTGGCTCTGTAGTTTGGTCTAATTTTTCGATTGTGCTCGGAATAAAAAATGTTATGCTGTTTGGTTTTTCCATAATTATCTCAATCTAATTTGTGCAGTTGAATGGCTTTTATAGTGATTCTTTCGCCACGAGATATATCAAAAATAAGCCAGTATTTATAGATAGTTTGATCGGCTCTTGAAGCATTTGCTTCAATATCTTCACCATTTACCTTATAAGGCATATCTGTAATCGAGATCACATCAAATAAGTCAAGATTAAGGTACAGCTTATTAAGAGTGCATTCAATAATATTATGATAATTTGCTCTGTTAGTATACTCAAAATTGCCAAGATTAGTCGCTGCGGTTAAACTGTTAATCGTGCTAGTCTCGATAACATCTGTTCCTTGAACCTCACTAATATTATAATATGTTAATATATCTGAATTTGTTGTTTCATATTTAAGTATATTAATATTTTTGATAGAGGATAAAAAATAATTTAATGTTATGTAAGGTTTTATATCTTCGAGTTTTGTTTTGGTAAAATTAACATCTTGCATTTCATTAAAACTAATATCTATATCAGAAGATGCATAACTATCTGCTATATATTTAGCAGTCCACTTGCGTTCAGAGTTCATCCATAAATATGTTCGGCAATCTTTTAAAATCATCTTTAAAACATTGCTAGATTTAGTATTATCGTATATAATAAATCCAAGGTCAAAATCAGAAATATTATTTGATAGAGTATTAAAAGCACTCAGATTAATATTAGCATCTACCAATCCCATTTGGTCTCTTAAGACACTCTCGATTATTCCAGCAGCGTTCTCTATAAGACCGCCCGAATCACCATCATCTATATGATCTGTCCGAGACTTAATCCAACTTCCATATTCCATGCCTCGGCATGACGCATACACCTCTAGCTCTGGCAGATTTGATGGAAGATACTCGACTTGTTTATAAACCTCCATTAAATGCGCACTTTTATCAACAGCCCCGTTATAATATATGTCAACAGGTGCGCTAACCTCTGCATTCGTACTGCCACCGCTACCAAAATCCTCAGCTGCAATTGCTGTTGGGGTTATATCATTTGAATTTATTTGGAAAAATGGAGCTGGCGTACCATCAGAAACTGCATAGGCGAGAACTCTAATATCATTAATTTGAGCGTCTGTAATTGCTTCATCATACACCGGAAAATTTAATTCTTGGTTGTTGTCTACACTCGGAGTTATACCAGTTGGTTGATTAGCAGCTAAAAAATAATTAGTATACTCTCTGTTGTTAGCTCGGTCTAAATTTATCCAATCATCATTGCCAAACAGGTGTGTATATGTTCCATCCCCAAACCAATAATCATAACAAATTTGAGTCTGACTGATTGATATTACGCATCCACTGGCATTATTTTGAATTATATCAAATGATGACGCTTTAACAAATCTGTTAATTTGAGGATCATGAATCCATATTGAACCGATCTCATACATTAGATGACCAGATACCTGATAAACTAAACTACTGGTTGGAGGAGATCCCGCAGGAGCTGATAGGCCTAAAAGAGTACATTTAACCATAATATTATTTTGAGTTGCCTCGCCAACCCAACCAGTTAAACTGCCGAGGAAAAATCTATGGCTACCGTATACTATTTGTTTTTGCTTACCCTCAGCTCCGGTTGCTAGACCTGTGTCTCCTGGAATATCATCCGCTGTAATTGCATTATTCGGGATAATTGTATTTTGTAGAATAGAGCCATCATCACAAGTAAAGGTGACCTTATCCCAAGATTGATCTGATCCTCTAACATATCCCACGAAAAGGGGGAAACAGTTTTCCCAAGATGTAATTCCTTCTGTATAAAGCCTTATTTCAATTCTTCTATTCCAAAAACCATAATCTCCAGCCGAGCCTAATGTTGTAATAAAATCTGAAAATCTTGATCCTGGCTGATATTCAGTGTTACTGACAATCAATGTAAATGTAGATACTGAGTGCTCGTGTTCCTCTAAATTAATTAACGATCTTAACTCAGGAGTTTCCATCAAAATCCCTAGATAATGATCACCATCAAAAAAAAGAGCGTTAGATAATGATGCAAGTAACCGTTCGCCACCCTCTGTTTCTAATGATATTCCACCCTCAGATGTTAAAGACACATCCCTATAAACAGGCGTTATCTCCTTCTCGGCGATAGCGATATACGAGGACTCATCACCATAATACATTCTCACCAATGCTATTGAAGCCTTGAGTGAGGAGGCTGAAAGTCTATCCCATTCGGTTGATGTAGTAATCATTTAATCGCCAATCTATTCAGACCCTTTCGAGAAGCTGTCTCGATTGCTGGAACTATAAAATCGTGTATATATTTTTTATCCGTTATATTTCCATTGAATACTAAATTCATGGTTAATGATGGCCTTGACCCACTTTCAGGTAACTCAACCTTGACCCCTAGATCTCCACCTACTCTAGTCAGTGGCATGATAGCCTCGGCTTTGTCGCCCTCTGCCATTACCCCAACTTTACCTCTAGGCATCTGGAAGAAAGTCTCCTCGCCTACAACTCCACCTTTTGCGAACGGTTGTGCTCTGATAGCCGCCACCTGAGTGGCTCCTGCCGCTGCTACAAGTGCAGCTAATACAACGTTAGGAAGAGCTTCTGTGAAGGCAACCGCTGTATTACTAATCGCCTGAGCTATTTTAATCAATCTTAATTTCTTAGCGTTCGCAATCTTTTCTCTCTCTGCGTTGGCCTCAAGATTTGATACTACTGCCGCATGCGCTATTTCGAGATCATCTAATTTCTTAAGGGAGGTTTCTGTTAATCTTCCTTCTGTCGTTAATTTAGAGATAAGGGCACTTAACTCAATTGAGCTAAGGTTTTGAACATGTTGAGCCGTTAGGCCTGTTTCCATTGCAGCTTGTTCCATTGCCGCCGTTTTACGAGCCTCATATTTCGCTTGCTCACCTTCTATATCGTTCTGGAGTTCCGTCTCAATCCTACCGTTCTGAGCTGCTACTATGTTATTACCGATCTCTGCTATGACATCAACATATTGTTTCGCCATAACAGCTTTTGCATTCCAGAACTCAGCTTCTTTGGCAAGCCTTGATTTTAGATTGTCAGCTTCTCCCTCTGCTATCTCTGACTGATATTGTAATTGGAGTGCTTTAAGTTTAGCCAAACCATCTTGAGTGAGTTTGCCCTCAGTTGCAAATAGCTCTAGAATAGCTATTTTAGCAGTATTAAGTTCTCTATCAAGTCGCTCTTTTATTTTATCATCTGAGAGACTCGAGATTTTTTCCTGATGTTCCTTTTCTAGGTCTTCGAGTTGTGATAATCCAACCGCTGATAATTTTCCTGCAATGGTGTTTTGTGATATGATACTTGCCTTACGAATCTCATACGCCTTTGTGGCTCTCGATCTCATTCCCTCAGAGTCTATATTATCTAGTGCAGATTGATGAGCTATATTGATAGCTTCTAATTTTTCTAATCCATCAGCCGTGATCTTTCCAGAGTCAGAAAGTCTTTTTACTAAAGCCTCCATCTCAATAGCATCAATTTTCATTAACTGAGATTTAGTGAGACCTTCAACCATTGTATTACGTTCAATTATAGCTGCCTTGTTTATCTCAAATTCACGAGTCAATCTATCTTTTAATGATTCTGTGATTACGCTCATATCAGGAACAATAGCCTCAGCACTCATACCCGATCTAGCTAATTGATGGTCTTTTAATTTCTGGAGTTCATCGTTTGCTATTCCTGCATCTCTAGCAATTTCAGTCAGTGAAACAGCGTAGTCTTGAGCACCTTTAACCAAAACATCTGTACTTGTCTTGAGATCCTTATTAGACTGAAGCATTTTAAGAAGGGTCTTAACATAGGTATCTACATCAGACTTGGTTGCCGTAAATCCTTGCATTGAGTCTGTGTAGTTATTAACCGATGTGGCTATTCTTTCGAAGATAAATTCAGCTTTAAAACCGCTCTCGATTAAATCGTCTATATCTTTTCTAGCCGTTTTAGAATCTACATTATTTAAACTCTCTCCCCATTGATCAACAGCATCAGAGAAATTATCGGCAACTATTGTATTTCGCTTTATAATATTAAGCAACTCGAGTTCAGCTTTTACAAAATCTTTAATCTCTTGAGTTGTCGCATCGAATCCATCCATTGCCACAAAGTAGCCTTTAATCGCAGTAACTATCTCATCAAAAGTATTCTTAGCATTGAAACCATTCTTTACAATTTCTTTTAATCCTGCCTCTGACGCTTCTTTAGTCGTAGCGGTTAGGGCCTTTAAGACACGATCAACCTCAGCTCCGGCCTTGCCAGTCCCCGCGAGACCATCTATCAAAGCCTTTAGTCTAGTAGCATAACTGTCAGAAACAGAAGAGGACTCTTTTAGAAGTGGTATAGTTGCAGCGAGTCTTGATATAAATGTTGTCAACTCGGGGCCAAATCCAACTACTAACTCAATTTTCAAATCTTCTATTGACGATTTTAGCCTATCAGTTGCACCTTTCATAGTGTCAACAGTTTGCGAGTAGCTCTTTGCGAGCGTCCCTGTTGCCGATCTAGCAGCCTCAACCCCTTCTGCAAATTCATTAATCCTATCACCACCGAGGGAGAGGATACCATTTAATGCTCGCTGATTTATTCCGAGTTCTGTGAGTAGCTTAGTTTGTCCGCCAGTTTTCTCGTTAAGCTCTTTGATAATTCCGATAAGACCATCGCCACCGAGTCTCGCTTGGTTCCACTCTATACCGAGCTTATCCCAAAGTTGAAGCTGTTGGTTTGTCGGAGCGGAGAGGGCATTTAGTAACGCCCTTAGAGCGGTTGTAGCCTCGGCTGTGCCAATACCTGCCGCCGTGAGTGTAGCCATCGCACCTGAAAGAACTTCAAAATCAACCTTCAAGGCAGCCGCTATAGGGATTAAATTACCCAATGATTGAGCAAGCTGATCAATGGTTGTCTTACCACGATTCTGAGTTACGAGGAGTATATCTGAGACTGCCGTTACATCTCCGACAGCATCGCCATAAGCATTCATTACCGTCGTGAGTAGATCAACAGAGTTAGCAGTAGTTGTATAACCAGCCTTTGCGAGTTTAGTTGCTACCGAAACTGTACCGATAACGTCTTCTAGAGCGACACCGGCAGAAACTGCCTGATACATCGCCGTTGCAAAACCTTGAGGAGTTTCACCAACAGCAACCGCCGCCGACCGAGCCTCGTCGGAGAGTTTTGCTAAATCGTCTTTTGTGAGGTTGAGAATGGTGTTGGTGGCAGTCATTGCGCCTTCAAATTCTGCGAATGACTTTACAGCACTTTTACCGAAATTAACAATAGCCGCAACGCCTAGACCGCCAGCAATAACGCCTTTTAACGATCCGAGAGATTTAGTGAGTGAGTCAGTAGCCCTTTTGCCCTGACCAAATGACTTTTTAAATCCATCACCTGATTTCTTGGCAGCGTCTCGAGCTCGTTTCATATCAGCTTCAAACTTTGCGGCAGAAGCCGACATTGTGATATGTACACCGCCAACAGGTTTCGCCATCATTTACCTCGGTTATCTATTCCACCAAACTGATTATTCAGTTCAATGACTATCGCAGCCATCTCGTCGTCTGTCTGTTCTTTTTTAGGGCCAAAACCTTTTAGATATGTATCAAGTGAAGGCATCCTTTTAACTCTGCCAAGCATCGCCGTTTGATGTGCTTGCCATGCTATGAGCTTAAAGTTCTCTGTGAGTTGCGCAGAGTGTTGCTCTATGAACAACCAAGTCTCATAGGGCGTAAGATCCCAAAACTCGCTCGGTTTTAATCCTGATCTAAATGCTGCTTTTTGAGTTTCCCGAAGAGTTTCTGCAAAAGAGACCTTCTCTTCGGGTTCGCTAAAGGGCCCTCATCTTCTGATCCCTCCTTACGTCCCCAAAACGCACAATTCAATGCTTCTCTAATTCCTAAAATAATCGGAACTAAAGGAGGATCAGATTCAAATATCTTTTCAACTGTGACAAACCCAGGATTGTATTTCTCAAGACCGATCACCAGGATCTTCGCAATCTCATCTACTTTATACTTGGAACTCACATCGCCTATTGCGAGTTCGAAGTCATCTCCGAACTCGGCTTGAAGTTCCTTAATAGCACTCCAACCAAAGTAAAGAATACAATCTTCTCCACATATGTTGATTAAGAGCTCTCCCTTGCTATTGTTTGCCATTTTAATCCCTATACGAGTGTTGGTTTACCGCTGACCTTGATTGATGCACTTCCTGTTTGAGCCTCTGACGGAACTGCACTCAATGAGAAATTAGTAATAATGCCCGATACCGTCCATGTAACCGGAGTGGTGCTGTTGATATAAAGTTGGAAGTTTCTCAGAGCCGTATCGTTCAGGATGTGATATGCTAATCCCTTTGCATTTGTACCGCTCTGCGAAGTATCGTTTGGCAGTGAAATAAATTCAAAATCAATCGTACCACCGTCCAATAAACCAACGATATACTCTCTCGCTCTACCTGTGCTCGCCGTATTAGTAATCTCTGGCGAATCTTTTGTAAGACTAATACCATTAAGTGATGTGATCTTAGCTACTGCCGTAAATTGCTCTGGACTTGCTGAGTCACCAATCTTAATTAATGAACCATAACCTAATGCTGCTGCCATGATAAACTCCTATTTCTCTTTTTTAGTTTTAGTTTCTTCTTTTGGTTTTTGTAACTCTTCGATTATTTCTTTTAAGAACAATAAAGATTGTCCACAAATAGCGTGGTCGTTATATGGCATCCATGCTTTTCGTGAAGCTAACTCTAAATTGTTTAATGCTTGTTCTACTGTCATTATTTCTCCCTAAATTTCTGTTGCACCTGTGAAATTGTCCAGCTCATTTACGCTTGAATATACGAGAGCTAAAATGTCGCTCATGCTAACTCCCACTAAATATTCTTTGCCTAAGACTGCCTTTTTGTCGTTGTCTCTTGACTCTTTGTCTAGGTAACTCACCATAAGAGCTCTAAACTCAAGGATTTTATCACCGTTATCGTCTAGTACAAAATTACCATCGGAATCTTTGACATATTCACCACCCCAATTTGCACCGAGGAGCTTGTGATATGTTGTCGTTACGCCACTGTCTAAAACTATCTCTTTATTCAAAGCCATTTTATACTCCTTTTATACTGCGCCCCATGATGTCCCGTTATGGAAATTAAGAACATGAGTTGTTAGGTTATATATTATTAGCCCCTCTGCAGGAGAAGTTATAGCATCTCTTTGCCCTGTTGTCATACGGGGGAGAAGTGCGCCTTTGGTGGTGGAGGTTATGTCTAGTATAGATGAAGTTGTTGGCGTCCCTGTCCCGCCTACTAGGAGGCTGCCTGACATAGCAACACTGCCATCAATATTCGCAACTATCTGACTAGCATTGCCAGATGTGAATATATGTATCGGCCTAAGAGTTCTTCCAGCTTGTTCTGATTGTATTTGATACCGACTGTTGGTATCATCCCACCCTATTAAAAGTCTTTCTCTTAAAGTGGTTATGTCATTTTCTTGTCCATACCCAAATATTTCAATTAGATTAGCGTCAGTACCATCTCCATCCTTCGTGAACATAACTATGCCAGAGTCTTTACCACTGTCTTGACCTTGGACACTTAAATATGATCCACCTCCAACAACACCCCAGTTTTTAATTATGTATGGCTGTGCATCTACCCCAGTTATACCAAGACTTATAGAGTCCGTAAACGTCCCAGTAGTAGCCGCTATCCCACCTCCAACAGTAGCCGTACTTCCATCATCAGTGATAATCGAGTCTACTAAAGCCGTTTCGCCAGCGTTCATTTTGCCGATTGTGTTAGCGGTTAGTCCAGTTAATCCACCTTCCATAGCCGCAGTAAGATGATAATACTGGCTAGTTGTTCCGCCTTGTTTGCTCGCTAAACTGTTATGTACTAATCCTGCATTAAGCTGCGTTCCTGTCATTTTTTGAGAAGCAGCTGTACCCGAAGGGTCATCCGTAACTGCAAATACATCAGTTGCTGCATAACCGCTAGATGCAGGTAAATCAGTAAATTTTAATCCCATTATATACTCCTATTGTGTTGCTAAAAGTTGAACGCCATTTTCAGCAAGCAGTAACATTCCGCTCTCTGTTAAATACTCAAACTCACCAGCCTGTGCCTCATAGAACCATATCCTATAATCATCAGAGACGTAATATTTTTCTAATTCTTTATCGTATTTATCTTCGTTGTCGTCGTGAAAAATACCCTGAACGAGATCAGCCCCCATAACACCACTATAAGCGTCAATCTTTCTTCTTAACGCATCTGAAAGAGATCTTGCGGCCGTTATATCATCAGCCCAACATGAGAAGACAACTCCAACAGCTACGAGTCCTGTGTTCCCCGTTGTGGTGTACTCATCAATCTTATAATCAAAAGTATATATAATTGACGGTAGACTAGGCACTTGTTTTTGTGTTTTAGCCCAAACCCTATCCCCGACAATACCAGAGATGATTGAGTCTTCGAGTAAAAAAGTTCTTAGTGATGATCCTATGCTCATAGCCCAAGAATCCTTCTCGTCCGTGAACTAACTTTCCCAGCGTATATTCGCTTAAATAATCTGTCTTTCCACTTTTCTAAAACAATCCAAGCATTTTCACCAAATCTTCGGGTAAATGTCGTTCTGTTTTTAGTCCAAGCAGGTTTAATAAAAGCCTCTGCCGGACGAGTATAGAATCCACCTTCAAAAAATAGATCGTAAAAGTGCCTTCTTGAGGCACCTACTGAAATTTTTGCCGTACGCCCTTTGACTGTTCGAGAATTAATACTCTTCGCCATATCTTGAGAATCCCAATCTGATTTTCTGGCAAAAGATCTCGCATCTTTTACTGTGTCTTTTGCTGTCAATTTCAATGTTGAAACCAGGATTTTTTTAGTCACACCTCTAGGCAGTTGGTCCAAAACCTGAACCAATGGCTCTGCCCCTTCGATGTTGAAATAAAAATTTAGTCCTGATTTAGCCATTGTCTTGCCACCTTACAAATAAATCAAATCCTTGATTCCGTTGGATCTCTTGAATGCCAATTATATCATAGTTCTTACTATCATAAACAACTCTACTCGTTTCTGTAATACTGCTAATATTTCTGACCCTGAAAACTAAATCGGCAGTTGCGAGTTCCTGTTGGCCCTGAAAAGATTCAGTAACCGTCTTAGGGATCTTGCTCGCCCAAACAGTTGTACCTGCACTCCATGACTCTATCCCTGCACCCTCCGAGTTAGCAGTAACAGTTAGAGCTTGTATAGTGATTCTTCTGTCTAGTTTACCGATGCGCATAATATTTACTCAAATGTTTCCAACACTTGCCGCTCTTTATCTCTTCAAGTGTCCATTGTGTATAAGCCAAATCAGCGAGCCATTGAGAACGGTCTGGAGTTGGAGGATCTAGTATATCATCTAACGAGTGTCCTGCCATATCCCATGCCATTGAAGCCTTGTCAAGAGTTATTGCAGGAACTCCATACATCACAGCGTCAACTCCGCTTGTTGAGTTATAGGTTACAACAACAGCCGCACCGTCGAGATCTTCCGCTAATGTATTAGGGTTATCCGGAAATACGATCGGGTGCGGCCTAAATTTAACTTCTTTATCTGTGATCTTAGAAATCTTTGCTTTTACTTCTTCTGTCCATTGATGCAAATTTAGACCTCTCAAAGCTGCATCTGTTGGAACCTGACCGAGTAGAAGTATATAATCACCGCCAGTTTTCCATGGCTTTATATTAAGGTTGAGCTTTTTAATTCTATCGTGTTTTGAGTTTTTATTACAATATTCTCCGAGTCTAGCTGGGCCATTAAACCCAACAGAGCTATACTCATAACGGTTGCCGCTATACCCTCGCTCTAATGCTATATAATCGCTACCGTTAGTGAGTTGTCGCTCTTTAATTTTGTTTACTCTCTCACTGTGAGACCAGAAGACAGCGAGGTCGCAATCTGTTGGCTCAAAATCGTATCGAGTACGGACTTCAATACCATGCGCTGCGAATCCTTCAGCCATAGCACCTATCCACTCCTGATGATGTGAGAGTTGTGGTAAAGGGCTTATATGCACTGTTATTTTCATCTTGGTCTCCAGCTTTTACCTTCAAACTGTGACAAATCCTTAGCCCACACCGCTCTTTTTTCTTCTATATTCGGAACCGTTGCCGATAACCCTATGTGCTCGACTACACTTAAATTATGTCTAACCAACCCTAAGTCTCTGAGCTTATTCAGTAGATCCCAGTCAGCATATGCAGTAACAAATTTCTCATCAAAACCATTAATAAAATTCAAAGTTTCTCTTTTAACTACCATGAAATTACAATAACAATCTTCGAAAGTTTCCCATTCACTCGACCAGTTTTTCCTTCGAGTATCTCTAGGTACTACTACTCCAAAATCCATTGCAACTCTAGCCATTTTTTCTATATCTACATCTATGTTGTTAAAATCAAAATCCATCAATACGACAACATCAGCCTCTGATTTCTTAAGCAAAATATTTCTAGCCTTTACAAGTCCAATATTCTTAATATTATTATCATGAATTAATACCCCAGTGTTCCATTTTGATACAGTATTAAGAGTATTTTCCCAAGCTATCTCAGATAGTTCGTTAGGAGTGTATTTAACTAGTAACACGTCTATTTTCATATTTGGCTCACTTCAATTTTATCTAAATTCAGTTGTTTAACCTTTGTCTTCTTGGCAAAAACAAAAACTCCAGGATAAAGAGGATCTTTTGAAACTTTTACATCCATGTCTGAAAATATTAGCCTCATATCATCTGGAGTAAACCGCCAGAAGTCTCCAGGGTAATCATGTTTTTTAAATCCTGGTCCCCGTGCGGTCAATAACAAATGCCCGCCCTTTGTGAGCGCCTTTTTTATATTGTTGACTACCGCTCGCCAATCTTCTGCATGCTCTAGCATCTCAGTGCAAATAACAACATCGTACTCGTTCGAATATTCAATCTTAGCCGCATCGATAACCTCGTCTACTCCTGGACCTTCTTGAATATCTATACCGTGATAATCACCTGAGAATAACTCTCTGACAGACCCGTTAACATTGAGAGAGCCTACTTCGAGAGTGTTTAGACTACTCAAATAGTTTTGTTCTATCTGCCCTTTCGCCCAATCCATTACACTTTTATGCATTAGATAGCCCTCTCAAGTTCGCACATTGGGAAGCATTTCAAAGCACTTCCCTCAGTACAATTAATGACCTGTACACCAGCTTTTTCTAGTGGTTTAACCATTGTTTTAAAGTTTTTTAGCCAGCTTTTATATAATCCCTTATTGGGGTTTGGATGGTCTTCATAGTCCCCCCAAAAGTGCTCTTTATCTTTTCCAGATTTCATATCAAACCCAAGAAGTATAATTCTATCAGCTCCGAGATTGACCGCTAAATTAATAGCTTGGTATCCTGAATTTTGTCCCGTTCTAACAGCTCTTTTGTCTTCAAGTTCGAGCCCTTCTTTACCTGTTGATGCCAACTGATAAGAAAGCTGATCTTTCTCTTTACTGCCAGCCCATCCTGAGTAGGGGAGTCCTGTTATGCCTTCGTAAGTCAATCCTATCTTAAGTCCATCAAACTCAGGTACCATTTTTCTTTTTTGCCACCACCACCAATCGCAACCGTAAAGAACGTCAGCAAACGGGACTAATTTATAAGCGTCATTGACCGCAATTATCCGTGCCTCTTCTTTATATGGCAGGAGTGCATTATTGTTGTATTTCTCAGCACTCGGCCCTGGTGCGACTATAATTAATGTCTCACCTTTCCAAACGTTTGGAACCTCCCAAAGGTTCACACCATCAATCGCACTAGGTTCAATCACTATTAAATACCTCGAAAGGTGATGTTAAATTAGTATAAGCGAATTGTACTTTAGTAGATATTGCGCTCTGGATGGTAGCCTCCCTGTGCTCGTATAAATGCCCTAGAAGCATCTTCATTCCTGCAATTAAATTATCTGGTACATCCGTTGCCGCATCACCATAACCAGCTATATACTCAATTGTGACCGCGTTTCTAATACGCCTTGTTGAAGGATATGACTCGTGATAAGCTGGGTAAATTGTTGGAGGTAGTGAATAAATGTCAACTGTGTAATCTCCCGAATCCCAAGTCTGTTCAACTCCGTCGGTATCAATATATTTAACCGATGTCACAGACTGAACTTGAGGCCTCAATAGTTTAATCTCACCACAAGGGAAACTATCTAGCCTTAATTCGAGTGTTTGAGTAATAAAAGAACGTTTAGTATCAATCTCAGCTTTTTGGCGAACAGCTTTAATCTGAGAGGTGATAAGAGTATCATCGTCAGTATAGTCAACCCTCAGATGAGCCTTAGCCTCAACTAGTGAGATCGGTTCGACAGTCGGAGCCGTCTTGACGTTTAAACTTCTGAAACTCATTTACGACCACGCTTTTTAGGAGCTGGCTTTGCTGTTGTTTCAACTTCAATCTCCGCAACAGTTATCTCGATAACATCTTCAATTGGTAATGTTTTCTCTTTCCATAGCTCCGCTTTTTTAGCGTCGAGTAATCCTTGAGCTATTTCATCAGGTAGTTTATCGGTAGTTGAACCCTTTTTAAACGCTCCATACGCACAATGGACGTCTACAAATACTGTTATTTTCATAATTCCTCCCTATGAATTAGTATGCTCGTACCATTTCATGATTATCGTTGCTGGATCTGTATTATCTCCCACAACTGAAAACTGGTATTTAGTGTTCTTTTTTAGAATAATCTCATCGCGAGTACCTGTTCTCGATGCACTTGAAAAAGCTCCTTGAGTTGCTCCCTCTATGTACTCATCAATCAAGGATGTTCCTCCAGTTGCTAAGGTTGCATCGTAAGTTACAGAACCAACTGTTCCGTCAAGAGCTATAAGAGTAGCAGCAGTTGCACTATTACGATTATTGTTTAAGCATACTTTATTTTCAACTGGACTCGCAGGAGATGCCCCACCTGATGGTGCCTCTATTAATCTGACCCTACTATCAGCCGATGCATGAGCTAAAAATTGGAAATGTCCCCATCTCGTAGTATTAGGAGTTGTAAAAGTGAAAGATATTGTATTATCAGGACCAGTCATAGCCCCAAGATCTAAAACAGAATACATCACAAAGAAAGCGTCTCCATTATGAATCTCTTTATGAGGGTAGTTTATGGTTACCGCTGCCTGAGTTGTGGTATCAACTTGACCACTCAAAGGTATAACTGAAGTCGCAACTCCATCAGTATCTAGAGTAACCAAATGATATTGACCTGTTGTGGTCTCAACGTAGGTCTGATATTGCTGGTTAGTTGGTTGTAATGACATTTTATCTCCTAATCAATCAATAATAAATTTAAACATACCGCTTTTAGTATCACCACCTGAACTGATAGAGATCTTTATTCTTTCACAAGATACTGGTATTTTATCACAAACATATTTAGCATCAACATATACTAAGTCAGACCCTCTTGTATCTTGTGTTTTTTGCCTTGGAGCTATTGTTTTTGAAGCATTTACGTTGTTCTCACCCCATATTGACTGGTTTGTATCTTCTGTTGAAATTACAAAATCAACTCCATCAGAATAGTCGACTTTAGTATATATTACAGTAGCAATCTTCCCAGTTATATTCTGCGTGTAACCACTACCAACACCATTGGCATTGGTAGTTATAGTTACAATATCACAAAAGCAAAAGCTCATGATTTACTCCGGCTATTAGGCCACTGTCGTCAGGCTTGGAACATATACGCTTACATCATTTCCAGTAATTGCATTCCTGCAAGCAAATGTCAAATCGATAACATAAGAACTCGCTCCGAGTGCTTCACCTGAAATCATGACATTGTCATAGACATTAAACACACTAGTTGCCTGTGTATCAATGACTTTATCTGCACATTGAACAAAATTATGGTGTATTTTACCCATGTGACCTGCACCGATTGTTGCGGTGCCAGTGACCATGATTCCGTTGTCAGCACCGCCGGTCATTTCATTGTATGCTATTTCAATTCCTGTAGCATCTCCGGCCCCAATGTCGATATAATTAGAAGAGAATACGCCTGAGAACTGACAGTTCATAACTCTAAGTCTAGCACATCCTGTTGAGTCAATAGCTGATGGGAATGTGAATGTTGAGTAAGCTGCCTCATAATAACAGTTATGGAATTCAATTCCACCGGTTGAAGAAGTTAAAGTCCAGCAATCTGTTGAAGCTGTTGGCCTAAATCGTACATTATAGAACCTACAGCCTACCGCTGTATTGACTGGGGTATGGTTGCCTCGGATGCAAGCATAAGCGTAGTTGTCGCTCGAACCGACTCCGATAATGTCAGTTTTTTGAGCAACCGCTACGAAATCCTCGACAAAATCATCGCCTTTGATAAAGATTCTGTTTCTTGCCGCCCATCCTGTCGAACCAGCCGCAATATTAGTATGAGAAGCTGCCATTGCAGTTGCAACGGTCAACATGCTATTACCCCAGCTTAACCCATCGTTTGAGTCTGAGCCTGTGTTCCCGTCTACGTAGTAATCGGTGCCTCCAGATGGATTTGGGCCTCTAAACGTCCCTCCTGACTGGACTTCTATAGCTCCACCATCAGCAACGACCATTGTGTTGCCGTTATCTTTTGTATAAATGCCAGTCGTATATGTCGTATCTACTGCCATAATAAACCTCGAGTAAATACTCGGGGCCGAAACCCCGAGTTAAATATTAAGCCGTGCCTTCATCTGGAGAACTATGAATCTCGGCAGTTACGCCCGTACCTTGAGTGACTGGAGTTTTCTTCCATCCACTTTGAAGATAAACAGCGGACGCAATCACAGCATTTTGAGTTGCCCTATCTACATAGGCTCGGACATAACGTTTAGTCGGTTTGATAAGATCTGAAATCTTCATTACATCATCATCGGTGACAGCAATAGTCATCGAAGTTCCTTCGAGATCTGCCGCATCTGAAAGATCGCTCTCATCGCCCTGTTGCCATTTAACTGTGGTAACCGCTCCGGCTGTAATCGTTCCTGTGTAAAGAACCAGCATTACCTCTTCACAACCAGACATATCAAGAGTAGTTCCTTCTATATCAGTTGCCGCAGCCACGCCAGCCGTAGGAGTAATCGCTGTACTGACTTTAATCTCTTTTGATAAATTATACATTTTCTTTTTCTCCTAGGTATTCATTGTTACACGACTAAATGGTGCACCTAACATTGGCATACCATCAGTAAACGCTCGCAACTTAATGTATATCTCGTCGGTAAGAGCTCCGAGTTCAACAAGTCTCTGGATCAGCATGTTTACATTATCTGCTATCCAGTAGTAACTAAAGTCTCCAAGAATACCAACATATAAGCCAGGAGTTAACGTACTTGGCATATAAGAAGATTCTCGAACTGGGATCCCGAAAAGTGTGCTTGGTTCGTTAGCTGTGATAGAATCTACCCACATATAACGCCCGTCAGCATCCTTTTTCAAAGCAATTTCAAGAGCTACGTCGGTATGGAATATCCAATTAGCCTTAGCTCTATAGGCAGCATCAATGTTATACTTATTGCGCTTAAGATTATCAAGCGTTAGACTAGTAGCTGTATTCCCTGTAGCTAAATCTCTATCCGTATTAATACCCTGGGCACTTGCTACCATAACGCCGAGAGGCTGTTGATCACCTGTTCCATTGAGATACGCATTCTCTTCTGTTACGCCTTTTTTATAGATTAGACGTGACTTAACAAACGTTTCAATGGGGATAGCTGATCCGTCAATAAGCTCCTGCGTAATAGAGATATATTTTGTCATCTTGTGAGGAGTTAATGATCTCTTACCGAACGCCAAAGAGGTATCTTTACTAATTGATCCAAGCTCAGGAGTCCAGTCTGCATCACTAACGTCAGTATCCAGCGAGGGAATACCTAAAGATTTAGCCGACGTGACAGGTATAACAGTTGCCAACTGTCTCATAAATACGGCGTTGTCTAGGCCTTTAATTATATCAGCTTTGAATTGTTCTGGTGGTACTAAATAACCACCAGCAGTATCGAGATTCTGCTGTAGAGTTCTGAACTCTTGAGAACCTTCACCACTGCCAATTCTACCACTACGGAGGTAGGTGTTAAATCCTTGGAGAGCTAAAGCTGATTTCTGGTCGTCGGTCTTAACCGCTACTTCTGGAACAACTGAGGCGGCAACTCTACGCTCTTGCTCAATCAGGTCTTCTCTAACTTTAATGTCTTCTGAGATTAACCTTGCCTCATCAGTCCATTTCTTAATTTGTCCCTTCTCTTCAGCAGTACAATCTCGCTTTTCAGCATCAGCGGTATTAAGCACTGCTCTGGCTCCTTCAATAGCCGTTGCTCGTTTTACCTTTAATTCTCTGAGATCCATCTGATCTCTCCTTTTTGTTATGTGAGCAATGCTCACCGCTCTATTCTATTTCTAGTAAATCAAGTTCTATTCTTAAATTATCATTTGTAGATTTAAAATCTTCTTTTACTTCTGGTTCCTGAGAACTTCTAAACTCTTCCATTGATCTGATTGCAACGTCTGTATTAGAATAAGCTGGAGTAATCTCTGGAGAAGTTTCGGTAAGAATAGCTCGCTTAACTACTCTCCAATATCCTTGCTCATCCTCGCCCCATTCGTCTTCAACCGTTCTAAATCCAATAGAAGTTCCTGCAACATCTCCACGCTTAACAAGCTCATGTAAATCTTTGGCGTACGTTGTTGATGGAAGATCAACCTCATACCGCAATGCCTTGTCAGAGTCTTCTATTCTGAGAGTTTTGTTTGAAGTTCTTCCAAGTACGTGGTCTCTGTTATGGTTCCAAAAAGAAAAAATATTGTCGCCCTTACGGAGGGACTCATTAAAGGCACCGCTTGAAAACTTTTCTCTGAAGTTGAGACCATCGCTCCAAGTATCGTATGGAATAGCCACTCCTGAAAGTTTTAATCCTTTACCCTCTGCACGCTCCTCAATTATAGATTCAGTGCTAAATGTTCTTATTTCTAGTTTACTCATGGCCTACTCCGTTTCTCTTACTTGCTATAGCTCGTGCATCGTCTATAATATCGTCATCATCTTCATCTGGTTCTGTTGGTGGAATTTCGTTTGGATCTGGTTCTTTCCCTACCTCAATCATGTTCAGTTGATGATAATACTTGTCTCCGTCCTCAATACCGTTCATATCTTCAAGAGACCTAACTTCGTTTATACTTATATATCCGTTTTGAATTGCACTCGCATAATATTTAGACTTCGCTTCAAGATCACCACGGAGAATTGAGTTTGTATTGAACTTAACAAAATGAGTTAATCGCTGTGATTCTGTGAAGAGATCACGATTGCAAGCCTCTTCTATCAGGATTGCCCACGGCATAATTGAGTCTTGGTAAAATTCTAAAGCTTGCTGGTAAATATTTGAGAAGGTCGCTCGTTCTAAATCTCCAACCTTATGAGGAGGTAGTCCTAAAAGGATAGCTATATCACCTCTTTGGAATTTTCTAGTTTCAATATATTGGACTTCTTGCGGGGTCATTGCAATAGGCTTGAAAGTCATCCCTTCGGAAAGGATAGCAACCTTATGAGATCTATCTACTCCCTGGTGTCCACCTCCCCATGAATCCAAAAGAAGTTTATGAGCGTCAGGCCCGAGCTTTGTTGGATGTTCTAAGACACCACCTGGACGACTACCGTTTTTATATAAACTTGCCCCATGTTTCTCTGCACCAATACTCATGCCAAGAGTTCGAGCATGGTTTTCAATTACTCCGACTCCTTCAATCCCATCCAACGAGAGATTCATCCAGTGACACATCTCATCTTGAAGAATTATTCTCTCTTTGCCTTGTGGTGGCCTATACATGTATGCTCTTTTACCATCAGGAGCCATAAAAGCAGTTATGTAATCAGGATCTCGGGGGATTAACTGGGTAATTACACCACTACCGTTTACTATTTTTTCAGCGTAAGCATTGCCACGGAGGATAAGCCAAGCCATCATTAATCGTTTAAACTCGAATGGAGTCTGCCACTGGTTAGGCTGCTTCTTGAGAAGGAAATATACAGGATTACCTTTGTCCAACTCTTTCCCATCGTGACCATTAATAGTAGTTTCTTTGAAAGTATTAAAAGGGAGACCTGCTATAGTACCAGCAAGAATATTAAGACCACGATAAAACGTAACGAGAGACATTGCTGTTTGTTCGTTAACGAGTAGTCCGGTGTCGTCATCTTGAGTTCTGAATAATTCTAATAGGGAAGGATCTGAAAGAGTGTACGATGCTGATACACTTGATCTAAGCGCAGTTACAATACTGTTAGTCAACCACTTTGGGATTTTCAATTTACGCCCTGGTTACACCTCACTAAGATCTAATTGTATCAATGTAATACAATTTTGTGAGAATGTCAAGGCATATTTTGCCGTTGTTTCATAATGAGGCGTACCATAAAGATACATGTATCAAATGAAGTCAATCCCCTGTGTCTCATATATGCTGGTAGTATCGATATGTTCTTCCTGAATTGCACGTCCGAGAGCCATCAACCACGCTACAACGCCATCTATTTTATCCGCTGACTTCGATCTGTCGGGCTTTCTACGCTCATCCGAGTCCTCTTTTGGGACCACGTTACCAACCATCCATCTCATTACTGGGTTATCGTCGTGCTCAATCGATCTATCTATTAACATCTTCTCTGCTTCTTTCATTGGTGCGCTCATTGAAGCGATAGTCTGAGAGTAAGTTAGACAGTTATCAAATCCGTCATTCTCTAAATCTGTCATAAGTTTTTGTGCATTCCAAGGGTCAAATGCAACTTCTATTAAATTAAAATTCTTTGCATCTTCATTAAGGTCTTCTCTTATCACTTCGTAATCTATTGTATCCCCCTTAGTTGTTTTAATAAATCCTTCTTGCACCCATTCGACATAAGGGACTCCAGTATCTTCCACTCTTCTCCGTACGTTATCGGCTGGCATATAAAACTTTAGAATTAAGATCCATGCTTCTCCTTCTCGTCTTGGAGGAAATAATAATGCCTTAGCCGCAAGATCCCTCTTTGCTGCAAGGTCTACACCTGCGAAACAGTCTTCTCCATGCAACGCATCTAGTGTAATATCAGGATCTCCGCACGCATCCCAGTCGGTTATGTCAAGCCAAGGGGTGTTAGACTCGACCCATTGATTACAAACATACCTTCTAAAAGCTGATTGCTTACCTGGTATCCTGATTGCATCGTCGCACATCGCTTGTATGTCTTCGAGTTTTACTGTTACGCCGAGAGAAGGATTGACTCGTTTCCAAACTTCTGGATCTTTCCAGTCTTCATCAATATCGGCAGAGTAGATCACAGGATAGAATGAGTCGTCGATTTGCTTTCCGTCTCTGATCCTCTCAGCCTTCTCGTGAACCTCCCAGCATATTGAGTTGCGATCCCAGCCTGCCGTTGTGATAATAAAAAGGAGTGGCTGCTTACGAGCTTTCATAGAGTGCTCAAGCAAATCGTAGAGATCACGCTTTGCAAACCTGTGAAGCTCATCAATTATGATACATGAAGCGTTGATACCGTCAGCACTCTCGACCTTATTCGCTATTGGTTTGAAACGAGACATAGTAGGGTGATGAAAGATTGCTCTTTCCATTGGTTCGATGTTGAACTCTCTGAGTGCTGTCGAGGAGTGGACCATGTTTTTAGCACCTGTATAAACAATTCCTGCCTGTTGTGCTGCACTAGCGACAGCGTAAACCTCTGCGGAGTGCTCACCATCAGCACATAACATGTATAAAGCGAGTGCTGAGGCGAAGGGAGATTTTCCAGACTTCTTAGGGATTTCTACATATACAGTTCGATAGCGACGAGTATAATCAGATTTTCTTTTCCATCCGAACACGTTTTTGATAATATCATACTCCCATGGCATTAGGATAAACGGCTTACCGTACCACTCGCCAATAGTGTGGACTATGTACTCCTCAAAAAAACATACAACATCGTCAACAGCTTCTTGATCGAAATAGTAGAGATCGCCTTTAGCCATTAGAAACCTTATTGATCGGGATTACATTACCGCTCATTTTCTGAGCAACCCTGCTCTTGGGGTTATCTTTTTTCTTATCCTTTGGAAGATTGGCAGTAACCTTTTGTCTATCGGCTGGGGTCATTCCAAATGATACCAGCATCCTACTCATGTCAATGTAGGCCGTATGAGCTATACCAATCAAAGGATTTGCTGATGTTTGACCTTCATATCTTCCAGGTATTGTCAACGATTCCTCTTTCAACTGCGCCTCTGCATCCTGCCAACGTCCGTAACATTGACAATAAGCGGCGAAAGCAGACTTGTCGACTTCGGTAATGAGTCCCTGTTCAAACAAAATAGGCCCTAATCTATCCCATTCGATCTTTGCCGAGTCAGTTAAAAAGTCAGGACACTCAGGAAGTACAATCTCATACTCCGGCTCGTTCTCATTTATCCTGCATGGTTGTACGCCCTGAGCTTTCTTTACACTCGTCGGCTTTGCTTTTCGTCCTTGCCCCATGTTATTTCTCCTTTAGTATTTCTCTTCGCTCTTCGTAATACCTTTCTATCCTATCCATCCTATTTTCATCAGTAGAGATTTCACCCATGAATTCTAAATAATGTTCAACCTCTTTTTTATTTCTTGGTATCCTAATCGTTACGTTGAGAGTCCCATATTCTAGATCCTCATCTTTGGTTTGGGAGTAGGGGTTCAAGCCACCGTCACAACTTATTGATTCAATCATAGTCCCTTCTGGATAAGTAGGAAGTATGTCACATAATTTTAAAAATCCCTCATAACCTAGTGGCTTCTCTGTCATATTATTTCTCCTTTATATTAAACTTTCAAAATGATCATATATAAACCTAGTGCAAACTCCCGTCGCAAACCACATAAGGTATTCTAAAATCCTCGCTACTGTTTTAGGGCTACTTATTTTAATCCAAAACTCTTTCATCTATTTATCCTTTCTTCTAAAAGAGAATCGTTTCTCTCAAGTTTTGTTAATTTTGCACGCAAAAAAGTGCGAC
>Ga0307378_10001108_pt1 | contig 44511 bp, 34 predicted proteins | sample UN1MG_FD_202238 | JGI IMG/M metagenome (GOLD analysis project Ga0307378, IMG submission 202238) | Soil microbial communities from Risofladan, Vaasa, Finland - UN-1 | ecosystem: Environmental > Terrestrial > Soil > Coastal area > Acid sulfate soil | place: Finland: Risofladan, Vaasa | collected... | reverse complement strand
ATGGCGAGATGCTCCTATTATGCCTCTTCTGCCTGATCAGATCAAGTCTCGATGGGAGGCCCAGTACGAAGCGCATCAACGGGGTCAGGACCCTATCCTACGCTGACGAGTTTTTCAACAGAGTCTTGGAAACCTGTCAGGTCTTGTCTTCCAGCGAGGCCCAATGAGCGAGCACCAGTTTGACGTTTACCCCGACGACGTCAAGAACCTGAGCACCGTCATCGCCGACCGGTTGGCCGAGATGATCCACACAGGAGCCCTCAAGCCGGGCGCACACCTGGTGCAGACCGACCTGGCGGAGCGGTTCGGCGTGTCGCGCGTGGCTGTGCGCGATGCGCTGGCTCAACTCCGGCAGCGAGGGCTGGCCGTCATCGTCCCCCGCAAGGGGACAATCGTCCGCCCGCTGTCCTGCAAGACGGTGCGTGACCTTTTCACCGCGCGCCGCGTGGTCGAGGGGCTGGCGGCCAGGGAGGCCTGCCGCCGCATGACGGACGAGGATCTGGAGCGCATCGATCAGATTGTCCGCGAGCAGGAGGAGCTGGCGCATCAGCCAGACATGGTCGAACTGATTGAGAAGGACTGGGAGTTCCATCGGGCGATCTACGACCGCTGCGACAACGAGCCGCTCAACGAGATCATCGCGGGTTTGTGGTCCCGCACGCGGCAGGCCAGGGGGCTGGCACAGTTGGAGGTGGCGTGGGGGCGGGAGTGGGGCGAGAAATCCGCGGCCCGTCACCGCCGCATCGTCGAGGCGCTGCGGGAACGGGATGCTGACAGGGTGGAGCAGTTGATCGTCGAGACGATCGCGCTGGCGGAGGAGGAACTGGTCCGGGGTTTGCAGGAGACCGGCTGGGGGGAGGAAGAGGCGGGCGCGGGTGGCTAGGGCAGATGGACATGTGAGGCTTTGCACCCGGTGCAGACGCCAACAATAACGGGGAGGGTGTAAGGTGAGTATGCGACAATTTCCAGAAGGTTTTCTGTGGGGGGCGGCGACGGCCGCCTATCAGGTCGAAGGTGCCTGGAACGAGGACGGCAAGGGTGAAAGCATCTGGGATCGCTTTACCCACCGGCCGTACACCATCTTGAACGGCGACACCGGCGACGTGGCGTGCGATCACTACCACCGCATGCCCGCGGACGTGGCACTGATGAAAGAGCTGGGGCTGCAGACCTACCGCTTCTCCATCTCGTGGCCCCGCGTCGTGCCGGAAGGACGGGGAGCCGTCAACGAGAAGGGGCTGGACTTTTACGACCGGCTGGTGGACAGCCTGCTGGACGCCGGCATCGTGCCCAATGCCACGCTCAACCACTGGGATCTGCCCCAGGCGATCCAGGACGCGGGCGGCTGGCCCAACCGCGACAGCGCCGATTGGTTTGCCGACTATGCCCGCGTGGCGTTCGACAGGCTGGGCGACCGGGTGGCGCTGTGGGCCACGCACAACGAACCGCCCGTCGTCGCGTTCGCGGGGTACGCGTATGGCGTCTTTGCGCCGGGTATTGCCGACAGTTCCCAGGCCTACCAGGCGGCCCATCACCTGCTGCTTGCGCACGGCAAGGCCGTACAGGCGTTTCGGCAGGGCGGCTACGAGGGTGAGATCGGCATCGTCATCGACTTTCACCACTATCAGCCGGCCAGCGATAGCGAGGCCGACCGCGCGGCCTGCCAGCGGGCGCGCGAGAATGCGGCCCGGTTCTTTGCCGACCCTCTGTTCAAGGGCCGGTACCCGGAGACGCTGATCGAGTGGATCGGCCCGCACGCGCCGCGCGTGCAGGCGGGCGACATGGACCTGATCAGCCAGCCGATGGACTTTTTGGGGGTGAACCACTATATGACGTTTGCCGTCTCCTTCACGCCCCGTGGTGGCTTGCTCAAATTCTCGATGGAGCAAGTGTCGGCGCCGAACTGGGGCCGCACACAGGTGGGGTGGGGCGTCAATCCCGCCGGCCTGACGGCGGCGCTGCTCGACATCAAGGAAGAGTACGGTAACCCCAAGGTGTACGTCACTGAGAACGGCTGTGCCACCGCCGACGTCCCTGACGCCGACGGGTTCGTGGCCGACTGGGGGCGCGTGAATTTCCTGCGTGCCCACCTGCGCGCGGTCCACGACGCGATCCAGGCCGGCGCGAATGTGCAGGGCTACTACGTCTGGAGCCTGATGGACAACTTTGAATGGGTGTCCGGCTACGAGCCGCGCTTTGGCATCGTGCGGGTGGACTATCAGACAGGGAAGCGCATTCCCAAGCAGAGCGCGCGCTGGTACAGCGAGGTTATCGCCAGCAACCAGGTGGCGGAGTAGACGGGCCTCGCCGTTGAGCTAGGGGGCGGAGAATGGGCGAGTTTGAGAGGGCACGGGAGCTGTTGCGCGAGTTCAAGGGGGATGCGTATCTGTTCGGCGCGGGGGTGCTCTCGCGCGTGGGTGGGGTGGTCGCCTCGCTGGGGGAGCGGCCGGCGCTGGTGCGCGATACGTTCCCCGGCAGCGACGGCTTTGTGCGGACGATCCGCGATTCGCTGGCAGATCGGGGCCTGGCGTGGGCCGGTGAGATCCAGGGCGCTGGCCCCAACGCGCCGCGCGAGGACCTGTACCGCATCACCGACGAGCTGAAGGCACTCGACCCGGACGTGATCGTCAGTTTCGGCGGGGGCAGCACGATCGACGCCGCCAAGGCGGCCGAGGTGCTGCGCACGCTCGGAGGCGAGATCGACGGTTACTTTGGGACGGGGCTGGTCACCCAGGCCGTGGCCGAGAGCGGCAAATCGCTGACGCCGCACGTCGCGATCCAGACGGCGGCCAGTTCCGGGGCGCACCTGACCAAGTACTCGAACATCACGGACGTATCGACGGGCCAGAAAAAGCTGATCGTGGACGAGGCGATTGTGCCCGCCCGGCCCGTCTTTGACTATGCGGTGACGTACGACGCGCCGCCCACGCTGACGGCAGACGGGGCGATGGACGGCATCGCCCACTCGCTGGAGGTGCTGTACGGGGCTGTCGGCAAGCCGTATTACGCCAGGGTGGCGGAGGTGGCGGGCACGGGCATCGGCCTGGTGGTCAATTACCTGCCGCGCGTGATGGAGAACCCCCAGGATGTGGAGGCACGCCAGGCGCTGTGCCTGGCCACCGACCTGGGCGGATACTCGATCATGCTGGGGGGGACGAACGGCGGGCATCTGACCAGTTTCTCGCTGGTCGACGTGCTCAGCCACGGCCGGGCCTGCGCGATGATGAACCCCTACTATACCGTCTTTTTCGCGCCGGCGATAAAAGCGCCGCTCCGGTTGATCGGCAGCATCTACCGGGACGCCGGCCTGACGGCGGCCAACGTCGAGCGGTTGAGCGGCCGCGACCTGGGCGTGGCCGTCGCCGAGGCGATGTTCGAGCTGGCCCGGCGAATCGGTTTCCCGACGCGGTTGAGCGAGGTGGAGGGGTTCGAGGAGGAGCACATCGAGCGTGCGCTGGCCGCTGCAAAGAACCCGCAACTAAAGATGAAGCTGGAGAACATGCCGGTGCCGCTGACGGCCGGGATGGTGGATGAGTATATGGGGCCGGTGCTGGAGGCGGCGCGGGATGGGGATCTGGCGATGATCAAGAATGTGGGGTGAGGCATGAAGACGTTTGCGCCTGAAAGCTGTCACGAGCATCTTATGAAGACGATCCAGCCACGTCTGGCGTTCGATCCCCAGAGGGATTTTCCAGCGTGGCGACAGGCGGTCGATGCCAAACTGCGCGAGTTGGTCGGCGTCCTTCCGGACAGAGTGCCACCGAACTTGAGACAGGAATACGAACGGGAGAACGACCTGTTTCGGGAGACGCGTTTCGTGTTCAGCGCGGAGGCCTACGCCGACGTCCCGTGTCACCTCCTGGTTCCGCAGGCAGGGGACGCGCCGTTTCCGGTCGTCGTCTGCCTGCAAGGGCACTCGACGGGGATGCACATATCGCTGGGGCGGCCCAGGTACGAGGGCGACGAGGAGAGCATCGCGGGAGACCGCGATTTCGCCCTCCAGGCCGTGCGCCAGGGGTACGCCGCGCTGGTGATTGAACAGCGCTGTTTCGGCGAGCGCGAGCAGGATCGGCCACCGCCCGTCGTCCACGCGGACGACCGCTGCCACCACGCCGCGATGACGGCGCTGCTGCTCGGCCGGACGATGATCGGGGAGCGGGTGTGGGACGTGTCCCGGGCCATCGACGTGCTGGGCGAGTTCCCCGAGATCGACGCGGGGCGGATCGGGTGCATGGGGAACTCGGGCGGCGGGACGATCACCTACTTTGCCGCCTGCCTGGACGAGCGGATCGGCATCGCCATGCCCTCGTGTTACGTGTGCACGTTTCGGGATTCGATCGGCACGATCGACCACTGCGGGGACAACTATATCCCGGGCATTCTGCAGTATTTCGAGATGGGGGATCTGGCGGGCCTGATCGCTCCCCGCCCGCTCGTCGTCGTCGCGGGCCGGGACGACGGCATCTTCCCGATCGGGGCGGTGGAGGAGACGTTCGAGACGATCCGCCGAATCTATCGGGCGGCCGGCGCTCCCGATCGTTGCCGGTTGGTGATCGGCGAAGGCGGCCATCGTTTCTATGCGGATCTGGCGTGGCCTGTGTTTCGGGAGCTGTCGGGATGGTGAGGTGACGAAGGAGCGAGTCAGCGAGTCAGCGAATCGGCGAATTGCTTGGCTGCGGTGCGGGGGGCGCGAGGATGTCCACGAACTGGCGGGGGGTGACGACCTGGACGGCCTCGTATCTGCCCAGCACGAGCAGGTCCTGATCGCCGCTGACGATATAGTCCGCCTCTCCCTCCACCGCGCAGGCGACGACGGCGTCATCCTTGGGGTCGCGGGTCACCCCCGGCAGACAGAGCCGGCCAGGGGTCACCTCCGCCTGGGATAGCAAAGCGGCCAGGATCGCCGTCAGTTCGTCTTCCTCCAGGTGGATCTGCCTGGCTATGCGGGGGTAAGAGAGTACGTGGATCAACTCCTCGACCAGGTAGAGGGAGGTCACGAGCGTGTAATGGCCCTCCAGCCAGGCATCGAGTGCGTGGCGTGGAGGGCCGTGTTGGGATACCAGGCTGCTGACCAGGACGTTGGTGTCCAGGACCGCCTTAATCGGCATCAGGTTGGCGGCTCCGCAGGTGATAGAACTCGGCTCGTGCCTCTTCGATCAACCCCTCCAGTTCACCGGCGTCAATCTGTCGGGCCCGGTCCCGGACGTCGGCGACGATCTCCCTGAGCGAGGCGGTGGCCTGCTGTTGCTTGGTCGCCTGGAGGAGGCGAAAGTCCTCCATGCTGATGATGGCGGCGGTTGGCTCGCCGAACTTTTCGACGATGTACTGGGCGTTCCCGTAGCCCACGTCGTTGAGCACCTGCTTGATCTGGGCCCGCAGGTTGGAGGTCGAGATGGTTCTCAGCACTGGTCCCTCCGTGAGTGAATCTCGTGTAGCAATTTGTACAAAATATACGAATTGTTATCTTTGTATAATATTATATCACACGTACCTCCGGGGGGCAAGCCGATGATTGAAATCACCGGCTGATACCAAAAAGTGCGTTAAAAACGCACTAGAGGAACCTGTTTGCAACAGGTTTTTAGTATCAGCGGGGCGTTTCAACGCTCCGCGCGGCAACGACGAGGCCATCCTGTCTCCAGCACAGCCCCGCCGATGATTGAAATCACCGGCTGATACCAAGAAGTGCGTTAAAAATGCACTAAGACAACCTGTTTTGAACAGGTTTTGAGTATCAGCGGGGCGTTTCAACGCTCCGCGCCCCGCGCGGCAACGACGAGGCCATCCTGTCTCCAGCACAGCCCCGCCGATGATTGAAATCACCGGCTGATACCAAAAAGTGCGTTAAAAACGCACTAGAGGAACCTGTTTGCAACAGGTTTTTAGTATCAGCGGGGCGTTTCAACGCTCCGCGCGGCTCACGACAGAGACCCTTAGGGTCTTTAGGAGACCCTAAGGGTCTTGGGTACAAGTATTGGGCTCAGCGCTTGTGGCGCGCGTCCGCCTGGGCGACAATTTCCTTCAGCCGGGCTTTTACCTCGGCGGGGATGGGCAGCGGTTCGTGGTGCTCCAGGATGTCGACCACCTTCGCCCGCACCCGCTCGGCCATCGTCTTGCGGCCCCCGGCCTCCCAGCTCCGCCGCTGCTGCCGGTCCATCAGCGTCGGGAACCACAGCTCCGTCCGAAAGTGCTTGCGCGTGTGCTCCTGGGTCAGGTAGTGGCCGCCAGGACCCACCCGCTCGATGACGTCGACGGCCAGCGTCTCGGGGGTGACCGTGACGCCTCCCAGGATGTGCTTGGCCATGCCGATGACCTCGTTCGACATGACGAGCATGTCGAAGGAGCCCAGCAGGCCCGATTCCAGGTAGCCGACGTCGTGGATCAGGTTGGCGCCCGACAGCGCGGCGACGACGATGGACACGGCGGCCTCGATGGCCGCCTGCTGGTCGAGGACCTTGGCGTCGGAGCAGCCGGCGGTCGAGAACATGGGCAAGCGCAGCCACTTGGCGACGTCGGTCATGGCGGCGCTGATCAGCGCCAGCTCCGGCGCGCCGTAGGACAGGATGGACGTGGCCATGTCCATGTTGGAATCCACGCCGCCCATGATGACCGCCGCCCCCTTGCGCTTGAGCTGTGCCAGGACCACGCCGATCAGGCACTCGGCCAGGCCCTGCACCATCGTGCCGGCGAGCGTGACCGGCCCCGTGCCGCCGCAGATGACGCAGGGGGTGTAGATGGCGGGGATGCCGGTCTCCGCCGCGTACAGGATCTTTTCCACCGCCTCGACCGAGTTGCTCAGCGGCGAGCTGGGCTCGATGTAGACGACAAAGAGGGGGGCTTTGGCGAACTCGTCCGGCCCGCCCAGCGCCGCGCACGCCATGTCGTACTGGTCAACCAGCCCCTCTTTGTCCACGGTGGTGATGACGAGCGGCTTGGACGTGCCCTGGAGCATGGCCAGGAACTGGTGGCGGTCGTAGGTCTGGGCGAGCACGCCCGAGGTCAGGCCCAGCGACATGTGGAAGTCGATGTGGGGCAGCGCGTCGCTGATCCGGGCGGCGTTGTAAACGTCTTCATAGGTGTACTTGCGTACCTCGTCGGTGGTGGGATCGATCAGCGAGGGGCAATCGGAGCCGGTGCCGAAATAGATCTTGTTCCTCTCCAGGACGATGCGCCTGCGGCGGTCCCGCCCGGCGACGACGATCCGTTCCGGCGTCGTGTTCAGCGCGTCCTTGACCAGCCAGGACGGGATGCGGACCAGGTCGCCGTCGCTGACCAGGCATCCGGCGTCGCGCAGCAGCGCCAGTCCTTCCTCTCCGTATACCCGCGTCCCGACCCGCTCCAGGACGTCCAACGCGGAGTAAAAGATCTCTTGTATCTGGTCATCAGAAAGCACGCGAAACTGCGGCGTGGCGTTGACTTGGTAGTTTGCTCGCATGGGTATCCTCCTGAGGGTCTGTGTTGAAACGTGAGACCTGAAACGTGAAACGTGATGCGTGAAACGTGAAACGTGATGCGTGAAACGTGATGCGTGTTACGTGTTGCGTGCTAGGTGTTGCGTGTTGCGTGAATGGCGGCGGCGACGGCGGTGATGTGGGCGGGGGAGGAGCCGCAGCAGGTGCCGACGATGCGGGCGCCCAGCTCGACGTACTGGCGGGCCAGCCCGGCCATGCGCTCCGGCGTGGCGTCGTAGACGGCCTGGCGCTTGACGATGCGCGGCACCCCGGCGTTGGGCTTGGCGATCAGGTAGGCGCCAGGCGCGGCCTCGTGCATCTGGGGCAGGATGTCCAGCACCTCCTCGGGCGCGTGGCCGCAGTTAGCGCCGGTGGCGGGCACGCCCAGCTCGGCCATCGCCTGTGCCGCCTGGGCTGGGCTCACGCCCATGCTGGTGCGGCCGTGCGTGTCAAAGCTAAAGGTGCAAAAGACGGGCAGATCGCACGCCTGCTGCGCCCCCACGACGGCGGCTTTTGCCTCCTGCAGGTCGCCCATGGTCTCGACGTAGATGAAATCGACGCCCCCGGCCGCCAGCGCCAGCGCCTGCTCGGCGAACAGCTCGACCGCTGCCTCGTAGGTCAGCTTGCCGAGGGGCACCATCATCTCGCCCGAGGGGCCGATGTCGCCGCCGACGTAGACGTCGGCGCCCGCCACCTGGCGGGCCAGCTCGGCCGCGCGGCGGTTGATCTCGGCCACCTGGACGTCGAGCCCGGCGGCCTTGAGCCGCGCCCGCGTGCCGCCAAAGGTGGACGTGAGGACGATCTGGGAGCCGGCCTCGACGTAGGCGCGGTGTAACTGCATGATCGCGTCGGGCCGCTCGAGCACCCACGCCTCGCCCGGCGTCCCGGTGGGCAGCCCGGCGGCCTGGAGCATGGTGCCCGTCGCCCCGTCGGCGATGAGGACGTCGCCGGAGGCGAGTCGTTCAAGGATGGGGGTTCGCATGTGTAGGCTCCTTAGGCGTAATGCGTGAAACGTGAAACGTGAAACGTAATGCGTAATGCGTGATGCGTGAAACGTGAAACGTGAAACCTGAAACCTGAAACCTGAAACTGGTTCCTCCAGTGTCCGCTACGCTCCTACCAGCCGCTTGACCACTTCGACCGCCTCTGTCGCGTTTTCGGCGTAGCCGTCGGCGCCGATCTCCTCGGCCCAATCGGGGCTGGCGGGCACGCCGCCGACGATCACCTTGACCTGCTCGCGCAGGCCGGCCTCTTCGAGCGCGCCGATCACCGCCTCCTGGTTGAGGATCGTCGTCGTCAGGAGCGCCGACATGCCCACCACGTTCGCGTCGGTCTCGCGCACCGCGTCGAGAAACTGCTGGGCCGACACGTCGACGCCCAGGTCGCGGACCTCGAAGCCGTTGGCGGACAGCATGGTGGCGACGAGCGTCTTGCCGATCTCGTGGATGTCGCCCTGGACGGTGCCGATGACGACCCGGCCCAGGACCTGGCGCTGGGTCTTGCGCCGCATCATCTCGGGTTCGAGCGCGGCGATGGCGGCCTTCATTGCCTCGCCGCTCATCATCAGGTCGGGGATAAAGAGCTCCCCGTTGGCGAACCCATCGCCGACGACGTCCATGCCGGGCTTGAAGCCCCGGTCGATCGCCTCCAGCGGGTCGATCTCGGCGCGCAGCGCGGCCTCGGCCAGCTCGCGCGCCTTGTCCGGCAGCCCGTCGATGACCGCCTGGGCCATGTCTTCGAACAGCCTTTCGTTTGTCATCTGGTATCCTCCTTGTGTTCTTCTGTGCGCTGTCCTGCGTGGCGCAGTGCAGCCATAGTATATCCATCCCGACCGGGATGTCAAAGTGAGATTTGAGATTTGAGATTTGGGATTTTGGATTTAGGGTTTTAGATGGAGTCTTGCATTCCTACAATAAGCATGCTACAATGAAAGTACTATGGGCAGGCCGATTGACAGGGATGAAGAACTCCTTCAGACCATCACGACCAGAATTGCGGACGCTATTCAACCGCAGAAGATCATCCTCTTCGGCTCCTGGGCGCGAGGCGAGCGGGGTCCTCACAGCGACATCGATCTCCTGATCATCCAGGAGTCGGCGTTGCCCCGTCCCCAGCGCTATGCCCAGGTGCGGCGGCTGTTCTGGGGGATGGGAATCCCGATGGACATCCTGGTCTATACCCCAGAGGAATTCGTGCGCTATCAATCGGTTCCTGGCAGTTTCACCCATACCGTGGCTCGCGAGGGAAGGGTGTTGTATGCACGATCCGGCAAATGTATATGAAAGGAGCACAATGACGGTCATAGTGCGATTCTCGAAAGAGGAAGAATTGATCGTACCCGAGTCGTTGGGGCAGGTCCTTGGCCTTCGTGAGGGCGATCGCGTAAAAGTACAGCGACAGGACAATGTGTTGTGGTTTCAACGAAGAGACAAGGTGCATTCCCCAGGGCCGCTTACTGATCTGGCCAGGATTGTGTCCTCGTCCCGGCAGGTAGGCTCGGTAGACGTGGAAAGATTCATGGATAGGCATGGGTACGAGCAAGTATGAGGCTTATGGCGTCGATAGTATGGTGACCACGGATGATGATTTTCTCCCCGTGGATGATCTCCGCATCTACACCTGCAACCCCCGAATTCTTTCTCAAAAGTAGAATATCTAGTGCAAGATGGTAAGTCCGCCGTGGGCTTTGTGCTCGCTAGGGATCGTCAGATCCCGGCCTTACGCGGAAGGCTCCTGCTGTAGCAAAAGCCCGCTTTGAGAGGCAAATCGACGCTTCAGACGGGGATCTGACGATCCCATGGGAGCAAAAAAACCAGCGGCCTATTTCCGCCGAGGTGCACTAATCTCTGTTCTCAGCAGCTACAGCAGCGGGTCATGTGGAGAGCGCGGCCTGCACAGCCCCCACAAGCGTAGTAGACGGCGCACCACGTTTTCATGCGTTCCGATCCAGTTGGCGACGGGCTGGGTCTGCCATGAGATGATGTTTCGCGCATCACACAACACTCCTGGAACCCCAGCAATGATCAGGCTGCTAGACGAAGGTCCACTTTGATTGGTAGTTCAAACAAATCCTGGCGCAGCAGGCGGGTGGAGAAGAACAGCACTTCCAGGTTCTCAATCTCACCGGTGGTCGGGTGGAGCCGGGCGATCACGTCGTCGCCCAGCTCCTCTGTCTCCTGCTCTGGGTACGGAGGGGTCTTGTCGATGTAGAGGATATCGGCCAGGCGATCATACTTGAAGATCAGCCTCTTCTCCATTCGGTCTCTATTTTATCACCAGATGCCTATTGTCACCAGATTGGGAGGAGTTGGCTGGAATCAGTTCATAGAAACACGGCCTAACGGCCACGGATGGTCAAGGGCAGGTAGGCCTGGAACGAGTTCACCACCTCGTAGTGGCCCACCCGCTGGCTGTCGTGGCGCTGGCGGTAGATGAACTTGACCACCCGACCCTCGGTCCAGAAGCCCACCTCGCCCAGCGGCTGGCCGGTGCGGTCGAAGGCGCGCACGTGGAGCGGCTCGCCCGCGTGCCAATCGCCGGGTGCGTCGACCGCCAGAACCGTGTCGGCCCCCACGGGCTGGCGCACGGCGACGACGTGCGGCGTGCGCTCGACGACCAGGTAGTGTTCGCCCGCCGAGAGCACGCTCTCGCTGAAATACCCCGCAAAGACGCCGGCCAGGACCCCGCCGTCGTCGCTGCGGGCGAGAAAGCCGCCAGGGGCGACCCGGTGCCCATCGACGGCGTAGGTCAGCGCCGGGTGCCAGTTGGCGATCACGGCCAGGTCGCCGAACGTGCTCTGGGTCACCTCGGCGGTCAGTTCGGCGTACCCGGTGAGCGGGCGGCCGGCGGCGCGCGCGGCGACCGTCCGCTGCAGCGCGGTGACGAGGTCGAGCCACGGGTTGTTCAGCGGGTCGTTGTCGGCCCACTGCCAGTCGTAGGAGAGCATCGTGCCAAAGGCCAGGTTCCAGGTCAGCACACCCCGGTCGGCGCTCATCGTGTGGTGCGACAGGTCGTGCTGGTACAGGAGTACCTTGTCGTGGAACAGCCACAGCGCCAGCGGGTACGGCTCCCAGTTACCGGACCCCCAGTGTTGATTCGCATAGTCGAACTCGCGCGCCCACGTGAGCAGGCTGCCGTGAAAGCCGACCTCGGTCTCGGCCAGCCGGTCCCACCCCATCTCGGTCATCAGGCACCGGTCCGCGTAGGCGCGGGTGTGGGCCAGCCAGCCCTCGCTGTAGGCCTGCGGGCTGGGGGCCGCCGCGTTAAAATCGCGCCGCCAGGCGCGGGCGCCGATCTGGTCCTCGAAGACGCAGTCGACCGGCACGTCGTCGCGCCACCCGGCCATCAGTTGGTCCAACCGCTGGGCGACGAAACCGGCGTGGGGCGAGATGGCGTAGCCGCCGTGTCCGCCGTAGGTCTCGGTTACCGGCTGGCCTGCCTCGTCCAGGACGGCGACGTCGGTGATCGTCAGGGGATCGATGTGCTGCATCGTCGGGGATTCGTCGTCCCACCAGGTGGGGTTCGTGTAGGGCACGACGAACAGCCCGCGGGCCTGCGCGGCCTGGACGAGCGCCCGAAAGTCGGCGGTCGTGCCCCAGCGGGGGTCGGGCGGCAGAAAGTCGGGATAGTTCTCGTCGTGGCCGCGCGGTTGGAAGCCGACGGGATGGAGCAGCGCCGGGGAGGGGAGCAGGTCCAGGTCCGGGATCCACTCCTGGAACGGCCGGTAAGTGTCGGCCTTGATCAGCGGCGCGCGGACGAGCGCTGCCAGGTCCGTGCCCAGCTTTTCGGGCAGCGAGGGGTAATCGCCGATGCCGTTCGCCTGCCGGTAGGCCAGGACCGTCCCTTCCGGCGACCCGCCGACGTACACGCGCACGCGAGGGCTGGTCCAGCTCTGCCCGTCCTCCACCCAGGTGTGCAAGCTGTGGTAGGCGAAGAAGGTGCCCGCGTGGTCGGCATCGTCGTCGAAGAACCCCAGCGCGACCGGCTGGACCGGGTTGGGCGACGGATTCACGGTAAAGACCGCCACGTGGCCGCCGGATATGTCCAGCGCCAGGTAGTCGGCGAAGGCGGCGTCGCTCGGGTACGTGGGGGCGTAGCTACGGCCCGCGGTGAAAAAGCCAGGCAAGAGCTGCACGCCGGGCATCAGGAACGGGCCATAGGCGGCCTGGACGGCGTCGTCGGCAAAAAGCAGGTCCGACGGCAGGATACCGTTCTGCATCGTCGCCCCCCAGCCGTTCTCCAGCGCCAACTGCAGGTCGAAGAAGGGATCCGTGCCCGCCGCCAGTGTCAGGACCGCGTCCACCCGCGGGGAGACGCCGGGCTCCCAGGTGTAGGTCAGCGCCAGCGTCGATTGGACCGGGTCCCAGGCATAGTCGAAGCGGTTGGGGCCGGCGTCGCTATAGCTACAGCCGCCGACGCAGTCGGGATCGCTGCCGGGAAAGACCGCGCCCCACAGGCAGCTATAGCGGGAGCCCAGTGTGAGGTCGGCCTCGGCGCTCCGATCGACGAGCGCCAGGATCGCCCCGTTCGTCTTGCTGAGCGCCAGCTCGTAGTGGGCGTTGCGCAGCAGGAGGCGGTCGGGAGCGCTATCGTCGAAGACGACGCCGGTCTGGGCTTGGGCTGGCGGCAGGAGGATCGTGGAGAGGAGGATGGCGAGGCAGAGGAGGGACCAGGAGACTGCGCTCCGGGGCTGTATGCCGGTCTGAGTGGGTTTTGGGTCAGATCTGTGCATCTTGGACCACGTTGAGAATTGAGAATTGAGAATTGAGAATTGAGAATTGAGAATTGAGATTTTCGCTTGCCCTTCCACGGGGATTGGCTACCGTCGTGGCCGGCTGCACTCGTAGCGGTCCATCAGGGACACCGGTTTTTTCTTGCGATCCACCGGCGGGCCGCCCTGTCGATATGCCTCCTGGTAGCTTGCCGGGTCGATGGCCATTTCGTCGACCAGGCCGGCCTCGAACAGTTGGCCGATGAGGTCGCGGGCTTCGGGGTCGCGCAGGTCGCACAATTCCACGACCACCGACGTCCAGACCTGCGGGTCGTCCACGGCTTCCTTGAGCGCGTCGTAGCTTTCGTAGGCGCGCCAGTCCAGGCCGGGGTCGGGGAGCAGGCCACGCAGGAAGGCCGTGACGCGGTCGTACGTTTCGGGATGGCGACAGGCGATGGTCGCCATCACCCGGCAGGCCACGGCGCGTGGGTACCACTCGACGGTCTTTTCGGCGGCGACGGCCTCCAGCGTGCCGAGCGCGGCCGGGCCGAATTTATCGAGCGCGTCGTTGGCCAGCCAATCGGCCAGGCCGTGGCGCTCGGGCGCGCTGATGGCCTGCTGCAGCGCGGGCAGTGCCGCTTCGGCCTGTAGCTCGCACAAGAGGAGCGCCGCGTGGATCTGCGGCCAACCGGTGTCACACTCGACGACGTCGATGAGATCGGGGAGTCGATGAGATCGGGGACGACCTCCTCGCCCCGTTCCAGCAACGCCTGAACGAGTTCCAGGTCGGGATGGCGCTCCTGTTCGCACAGCGCGTCAATCAGTTCCGTAGAAGAAGCCTGCCTGTAATCCATGGCGAACTCCTTTTCACCGTCTGGGTCATCTGCTCCGGCGTCGGGACGCCGAAATCTGGAATGGGCATGCGCAGGTGCCGGGCGGCTTCGCCCAACCACCGGGCATACGGCGGCGCTTCTCCCTCCTCGGTGAGATCCAGGAAGAGCGTGATGCCACCGGCCAGGAAACGCGGGACCTATTGGCGAACCAAGCCTTCCCTCCGCGATCCCGGATACGGCCCGGCCAGCAGGCGGCCGGGGATGATCCAGTAGGCGTCGGGGATGGGGCGCTCCAGTCTCGCCGGCTCCTGCGGGCGCGTGGAATTCATCGTTGGCCCTTGACCCATGTCCAAGGTCCACAAGTCCTATCCCATCCCCAGGGCCTTTCGCGCCGCCGCGAGTGGCTCTGAGTAAAAGATCGGGTCCACCCGCTCCAGGATGTCTGGCGGCACCTGCATGAACTGGCGCTGATTGCCAATCGGGACCAGCACCCGCTTGGCGCCGTTGTCCATGATGACCTGCAGCGGTTCCAACAGCGAACGCACCGGCAGGATGTTGCCCTGGATGGTCATCTCCCCCAGCACGACCAGGCCAGCCTGCACTTGCTTTTCCCGCAGCAGGGAGTAGAGCGCCACGAAGAAGGCCACCCCTCCTTGCGACCCCTCCTTGCTGTGCATCAGGTCCACGATCTGGACGTGGAAGTCATAGCTATCCACGTCGCGCTCGATGCCCAGGCGCGTCTTGTTGGCCTTGATGTAGTCGAAGGCGGTGATAATCGACTCTTTCATCGCCCGGTCCGGACTGCCGGTGATGCGCAGCTTGCCCGACCCGCTCATGCGACTGACCTCGATGCGGTGTAGCGCCACCTTGTCGCTGTCGGTCAGGGCGGCTGTGTACACGCTGCCCGGTGGCATCGGATCCTGGCTGATCAGTTGCCGACCGCCCTCCTCCGGCACGCCGACAAAGTGCTCCTGCATCGCCTGGGTGTCTATGTACGAGAAGGACGTCTGGTAGTACTCGAATGCCCCCATCTTTTTCAACTGCTCTTTGACGCGCCGCCGCCCTTCCAGCGCCAGTTCCAGGTATTCCTGCACTTCCTCCCGGCCGACGTCGCCGTCCGGATGCAGGAGCTTGACCAGGCCTGATACAGTGCGGCGCACGGCTCTGGCATCGCGCGTGTTCAGATCGCTGCCCAGGCTGAAATGGCGGTCGAACGCCTCCGTGTAGTTGCGGCGGCGCAGCTCGCGCACCGCTTCGGCCAGGTAGTCAATCACAAAGCCGTGGTGGTCGGTGAAGAACTCGTTCCGCATCTTGGGCATCTCCCAGCCGGGCAGGTAAAAGTGGAGCCGGTCGATCAGGGCCATATCCTGCATCTCCTCCGGCAGGGGCTGAAACAGCGTGCCAGCGCGGACCAGCACGTCAACCGGCTGATTGATGTTGCCGTTAAAGACCATCGAGGCTTCCGCGACCAGTTCCTCCCGCCCCCGGCTGAAGCTGCCACTCTCCATATAGTCCTTCAGAATCTGGATGGCCGTCTTGTCGCTGAAGCTAATGCCGGCCACCTCGTCAAAGGCGACCACGTCCCACATTCCCACCAGGCCCACCCGGCGCGTGCTCATGTTGTAGAAGAGGTTGGCCACGGTCGTCTTGCCGCCGGAGATCAGGATGGCATAGGGTGATAGATCCCGATAGACGTACGACTTGCCGGTGCCCCTGGGACCCAGTTCGATCAGGTTGTAGTTGCGCTGGATCATGGGTACCAGGCGCATCAACATGAGCAGTTTGACCCGCCGCTTGAAGGCGGACGGCTCAAACCCGATCGAGCGGATCAGCAGGTCGAGCCATTCATCGGTCGTCAGTTCGGCCCGCGCGGCGCAATAGTCGTCCAGACTGAACGCGGCCACCTGGATCGGTCTGAGATCCGTGATGAAAAAGGGCCGCGTCTTGCCACCGACCTCCTCGTCAGGACGAAACTCGATGTCCACCTGGGTCCACACGCCTCCCTCCAGCAGCCGCTCGTAGCGCCGCACGAAGGTATCGGGGATGTGAACGAAGCGGTTGCCGAAATTCACCACCTCAGCCCAATACTTGGTGCCGTCCAGGCGCACCAGCACTTTGTCAATGTATCGCTGCTGACCCCGTTCCTTCACCCGCGACTGGGCCTTCATCGCCTCGTCGGGCCGGATGATGTGGTCGGCCAGGGTATTGTGCACCATGCGCAGGCCCGCCTCTACCGCGATGGGATCGTCCGTGGCACAGTATTTGCCCAGCAGGTACTCTAGCACGTACGTCGGCACATTGGCCCCCACCTTGACCTGGCGCACCAGGTCCTTGCGTACCACCTTGCCGGCAAAGATTTCGGTTACCTTGCGGTCGAGTTCTGGCATGTTGTCACCTCGGCAGAAATACGTAATACGTAATACGTGATGCGTAATGCGTGATACGTGAGGGCGGCGAGATATGCTCCTGCTGCGACCAGGCTTTCCTCACAACGTAATGGAGAATGGGACGTGGTCCAGGCGGGCCAGGCTCACGCCGGTGGTCGCGTCCAGCAGGTGGACTGTTACCTCGTCCACCGGCGGTGTCTCGGTGAGCATCAGCGTCACCGTGTTCTTGGCGATCGCCCGGGGCTCGTCAGCATCCAGCGCCAGTTGGACGTCCCTGGTCGCCTCCTGGAAGCCGTAGGAAGCAGACACTGGCACGGAGATAGATTGGTCACCAGCCTGCACTTCGACCCGGATCGCCGGTGGCTCGATTGGCAACAGCTCTTCCGAGCGACCCTCAACCGTGACGGAGAGAAAGCGCGTGGATATGGTCTGGCTGCCAAGCGTGAGCGTCCACTGCACGCGGGCAGGTACGGCTGGCGTCCGAGCGACCGCCGGGCAGACGGTCAGCACGGGCACCACCAGTTCTGGCAATGACAGGCCGCCGTGGAAATACTCCATAGCGCCGCCTTTCACCTTGAAGCAAGACAGGTTCCACGGGGTGGCGATCTCGAGTTCGCCGCCGATGCCAAAGGCAGAAAGCGGTGCGCGCAGAAAAGCGGGCGCCTCCGCGCCACCCTGGCCGACCCACACCCGCCGCTTGAGGGTCGCCGTCTTGCCTCCCGGTGCGTCTATGCTCTCGCCGGTGGTCAGCTTTTCGCCAAAGAGATAGCCGTGATCCGCGCTGATGACGACCGTCTCGATTCCCAGGGCAAAGAGCGTCTTGATCGCCCGGCGAAGCTGGTTGAGGACATCGTCCAACATACGACGGGCAAGCGCCGGGTTGTTTTCGCACAGGCCATCAATCTCTTCCGTTGCCGTGACTACGACGACGTCGGCCGACTTGACGACCTGGCTCAAGTGGGCGTCCGAAAGCGGCGCCAACTGGTCCAACCTGGCCGCTACCACGTCCCCGTCCACGGCCGCGTCAAAGTGGGCCAGCCTGTCCTGGCGCGTTTTGAGCGCCCCACCGGCGACAACGGCGGCCAGCCGATTCCCCTCAGCGGGGATTACCGTCAGTCCCCTTTCCGCGCCGGGTAGAAGCGCCGCCATGCCGATCTCGGTGACGGTGGGCGGTGTAGCCAGTGCCGGGGTCAGGTCGGGCTTCCAGACCCCCTCCCCGGCCCTCCCTCCGCGAGGGGGAGGGAGGTGCTCCTCTGCCAGGATAGCGCCGAGCTCGCGGGCCATCTCAAAGCGCAGCGCATCCACCAGGATGTATGCCACGGGCCCGCTCTTCGCCGCCGGGGCCACGACCTCCCGATAGACGTCGGCCTGGAGCAGGACGCCGGGGAGTTCGAACCGGTCGGCAGCAAGGGCGCGCGTAAACAGGTCGGCCAGGTAGTCAGACACGGCCGCGTAGCGCTGGCGAGCCTGGGCCACCAACTGGATCAGCGACTCGTGCTGCTGAACGTCGAGTTCGAAGCGGTGGAAATCGCGCTCCAGGTGGCGCTGGGCGGTATCCAACTCGCACCACGGCTGGTCGCCAAGGGCGTAGCCGGACAGGAGCGAACTGGACGACCACTTCTTGCCTTTGAGCGCGCTCTCCACCCGCGCTGCTTCGACCAACACCCGGCCGGCGTCGGCGACGACCTCCCAGCGGGCCTTGATCTCCGGCTGTTGCACCGACCAGAAGCCGCCGAGCCGCGCCTCGGCCAGTTCGACCAGGCGCAAGGCAGGCCGCTTCGCCAGCGTTGTTTCCACCTCTCTCTGCAGGCGGACCTCGCCAGCGGCAAAGGTCTCGGTGCGGGCCAGAGCATCCAGAGCCAGGTCTAGGGATCCCGCCCCGATCTCGGCCTGCACCCGCCCGGCCGAATGGACGTAGCTTTCGGCCAGGTCCCGCCGCACCCGCCATCCTAGAGCCAGGTCCACGGCCGCCTGGCGGGCCACGGGCCGCTCGGCGACGGCAAACGTGCGGAGAGACTGAGGCACGCTATCCCCCAGCGCCTCGACCAAGTCGGTGACCAGCACCTGGCGGGCCAGTTGCGCCCGCAGCGGTGTGGGCCCCTGGTCTGCCGGGAGGGTGACACCCAGCGCGTCGGATAGCAGCCCCGCCAGGCTGCCGAGGGCTTGCCGGGTCTCGATCTCACTATCCAGCGCCGGGTCGGACAGAAAGCGGAGCGCCACCTGCGAGACGTTGCCGGTGCCAAAGATGACGGCCACCGCGCCGGTCTGCGCTTCGGCGCCCTTTTCGGCCAGTTGGTCCAGCTCTGCCAGGGACAACTGCCCAGCCTCGACCTGGGCGACAATCTCCTCCAGAGCCGCCGGCGGGAACACCGCCCCCAGCGACCGGCGGGCGACGGCGGCGAGAGCCGTGTTCTGTTCCGGAGGCTGCTGGCCCGGTCGCATCACGGTGCCTGCAACCTCGAACTCGACCAGCGCGTGATGCGTCTCGGCCCGGGCCAGCGGCACGTAGATGAGCAGACGAGGCGGATCGGTTCGCCCCCCCCAGACTGATTCCAACTGGCGGCGCAGCCAGACAAAGCCCCGCTCCGGGTCGTAGCGCAGGATGGCGGCGTCAGCCACCACATCCGGCTCCAGCGTCCGGGCCAGATCCAGGTATGATTTCTCCGGGTCAAACCAGACGACAGTGCCGTGGTCTTCCACCTGCTTGTGCAGCAAATTTAGCAATGCTTTCGTTGCGAGAGCCATGCGGTTCTCCTAAAGACGTAACACATCACTGATTGCGCGAAACGGCTCCTCAATGAAGCTACGGCGATTCGCGCAGGCTGTTTATCAACTGGTTGTAGACCTGTACCTCGCGGCCAAAGGAATCGCCGGCCAGCCGCGCTTCCTCTTCGGTCATCTCGTCCAAAAAGGCATAGGCTTCCTGCACGGTTCGAATGATCTCGTCGGGGGCAGCGAGCCGGTCACGCCGCACCAATCGGCTCAGGTCAGACCAATCGTGCTTCCCTTCCGGCAAGCTGGCCAGGAAATCAACAGGATCGAATACGTAGCGTGTCTCCCAGCATTTGACGATCGCGACCCGCCGCACCACGTCCCGGTCAAAGGGCTGGTGGGCCAACTGGTGCAGGTCGTAGAGATCCCGCACGCGGGTGCGTTGGATCGCGGCCCGAACCTTCTCGCCGATCACTTCGAGCAGGCTCAGCGCCGGTACGTCAGGAGGCTCGATACCCATCCAGTCGAAATACCGCTCACGGCGCAACGGTGTGGGCGTGACCGGCAGCAGCGGTCGAGCGCGAAAGCTGATCTGCACGCCGAAACGACCTGCGGTCACCCAGTCGTGGCGATAGGTGACCTCCGCGCCACACGAGTCATCGGTGGCGTAGTAGTCGGGGCTGGGGATGGTGAACGTGAGTCCATGGGAGGTCTGCCCGTGCAGGAGGCCGATCAAGTCGAGCACCAACGCATCGGGGGTAACGTCGCCGATAGCGGTAAAGTCCAGATCCAGGCTGAAGCGCCCCGTGCCGCCCAGATAGAGCTTACGGATGGCCGTGCCGCCTTTGAATGCCAGGTGGTTCAGCAGGCCCTTGTCGGACAGGATGCTCAATAAGTAGGTCAGGACGATCTCCCGCTCGGCAATGTCGAGATCCACGCCGGCGTCGGAGGCGTACCACTGGACCAACCGCTTCTCGATCACTAACGCACCTCGATTTCCGACAGCAGCTCCTGGCGCGGGATGTTGTCGACGATCCGCCAGGTGGCATTGTATTCACCGCCGGTCCCCCATTGTCCTGGCCGGCCGAGGTAGGGGGTGCTCTTGCCGACGCCGGCCAGGAGAAGGTCACGCGCCTGCTTGGGGACCGACAGCCCGAGAAGATCAATCAGGTAGCCCAGGCGCTGGATCAGCGCCTGGGACTCGAATCGGAGGCCGTACTCGGCCAACTTGTCCCAGTCGAGACGGCCCCGGCCACGCTGGAGCATGCCTGCAATCTCGGGTATATCGCCTGCATACTCGGGCCGATCCAACGCGTCCACGACGGCCTTTTCCGGTTCGGCCATTCGCACCCGGCTGCCGTAGGCATCGACCTCCACGGCGCCAAAGAACTTGTGCGGCGGCTGAAAGACCAGGCGGTACTCCTTGCCCCGCACCTGGTACAGGCGACGGCCGGTGCGCACCGTGGTGGCGAGGTAGACCGTGGCTGAAGCCTGGGTGGAAAGCCCGTGGAAGAAGGCGGCGGTAGCGAAGGAGAAGTAGTAGGGCGTCACCAGTGTGCTGCCGATGAACAGCGGATTCGTATCAGGAAAGGCATGTTCGCCCCGCTCGGCTGGGATCAACTCGTACTTGCCGGGGGTCAGCGGGACCAGCCAGCGGCGACGGGCAAGCCGGTGAAGCAATTGGCGGGCGTGATCGTAGGAACAGTCCAGGATGGCCATCGTGTCCTCGATGGTCACCACCGGCTGTTTTTCCCACTCCAGGTGCAGGATCAGTTTGGCTTCTAGGTCAGACAAAGACCGGGACATAGGTAGCAGCTTGCTCCAAAGCCTCTTACTACGATCATGTTCTGTGACCATATATGTCACAGAACGTGATTAGCATAAGAGATTATACTTGGGAAGCTTCACAAATGCAAGGCTGGCTTCTCGCTGGGCAGGGTTCAACTGGGTTCCTACACCTATGCCGGTAGGGTGCCCCCTTGGATTCCTCCTTCGGCAGTCCCTACTCAGTTTCACCCGCCAGCACCCTGCGTCGGATGTCCTCCAGCAGGTCCCAGATGTAGCGCGTACTGGCCTCATCCGGGTCCCTGCCAAAGTGATGCCAGCGTCTTTGTTCGAAAAACAGGCAAGTGCGCAGCTCAGTGAGCGACTCAGGCAAGGCCTGTTGTTGAGCATACGAAGCAGCCCAACAATTGGCAATCTCCGCACACTTGTCAAACGAACCCCAGTGATCGTATCCGTCAAAGGTCAGGGCGAACTCCCAGATCTGCCACCACTGGGCGTCGGGAGGCGGGAGATCCTGTTCGGTCAGGTCCTGGTTGGAAATCTGGTCAAACATCACCGGACTCCTCTGGATGGCTAGGGCCGGACTGGATCTCCAGCAGATCGGCAAGGCGCTGCTTGATCGCCTGCTCTCGAGCTTCTAGAAAGTTCGGGAAGTGCTCAAACGACAAATCGACATCGGGGATGAGGTGAAGTTCGCGATAAGCCGTCATCTCGAGTGGCGTCTGCTGCGAGGACTGCAGCCAGGCTTCGAATTCTTCGTCCGCTTTCTCCTGGTTTGCAATGCCCTGCAGGAGCTGGAGATTCGCCAGGTCATTCACGTGGTCCAGCCAGCGATGCCATTGTTCGTGGGGTATTCCGCGCCGCTCTAGCTCTTTTTCGGTGAACATGCTGCGCGGGAAGATGTGGTCAATATGGAAGTGATGCTCGAAGTTCAGCCAGGGATAGAGCAGCGTGAGCACAGTGAAGGTGTAGGGCTGCCCATACTGATACCCCAGCAGTCCTTCGAGCTGGCCTTCATCGAAGGACATGGACTTGGCCGTTGGCCGGAGGGCGTCAAAGATGGGCCCAATGGGAAAGCGGTCATGGTCCTCGGCGATCACGCGACGTATGGCGCGTAGCACGTTGTCGGGCTGGCCGCTGAAGGTGCGCTTGAGCAAGGCGGTCATCAGCCAGCGGTGCATATCGTCCCGGTCGTCCTTGTAGTGTCCGGAGCCCACGAAACTGGCTGGACTACCCTGCTTGTAGAGGTAATAGGCCAAGGGAATGACGGCGTTGTTGGAGACAAGGGTGTCGCGGTTGTACCCCCAACTCGCCAATAGATTCGCCGTAAGGCGAAGCGCTCTCGAAATGGCCTCCCACTGGCTTTCGATGGCGAGCATGTTCTGCCGGTTGAAGTTGTCCACCTTGAACTCAATGGCCGGGATGTCGGTCAGGACCAGGCTGGCCTTGAGGACAAAATCCTTGGTGAAGTTGAAGGTCTCACCCACCGCGTTGAGATCGTCTACCAAATCGTAGATCTCCTCGCGAGCGTCCCTTTCCTGCCATTGCGCAGTGGCGATGGAGAGTAGCATATCGGAGTAACTCAGTTGTGTTCCGCCCGAATTCACCCGGATAAAGATGTTGAGCACCTTATCCAGGTCCTGTTCCTCCTCCAGGTAGTAGTTGATGACCGGCAGCTTGTTCACGACTTCCCACAGGCGCATGAGGGCCCGGTATGGGAACTTGGATACAGTGGTCAATCCCTGGTCGTAGCAGTAATCATATACCTCGGGAATCTCCCCGAACTTCAGTACGTCACCGACCGGAAACCAGAACGTGCCTGCTTCGGGGTTCTCGGCCTCTTTGTCGCGGAGCATCCTGAACCCGTAGGCGAACTCCAGATCGTCAGCCGGGCCCATCAGGTTGAGGTAGAGCCGTTGCCTGGGAAAAGCGTAGTCGCTGGACCAACGGTGCCAGGGCAGCTTGTAGGCATACCAGCCCCTCAGGCCGATGTTGAGCGCCGTCAGCCGCTGCTGGCCATCCAGCACGGCGATGGTGTTGTGGTTGGTAACCAGATCGATCGGCTCGTTGCGCTTGTGATCCCGCTGATGATACCGATCCATGAAACGGTAGAAGCGAAAGCTGTCCAGGCTCTGGGGATCGATCTTCCAGAATAGGAAAGAACCGATGGGATAGCCTCGCATGAGCGAGTCGAACAACTTCTCAATCTGTTCCGCCGACCACACAAACTCGCGCTGAATGGCTGGCAGCACGTACCGGTTCGCCTGGATCTCTCCAATGACCTTGGCGATGGTGATGGGCATTTGAAAACTCATTGGCGCCTCCGATCTCTGTCTCGCGTACTCATGGAACCGGGACTTGTTCTACTTGACCAATCCCCGCTCTCGTATCTGCTTCGCCATGGTGCTCCAGGGGTACTCCCCGGCGACGAGCTTCTCCCACGTGCGCTGTGCTTCTTTCCACGGTACCAATTCCCACAGTGGCGCGATGCTGATGACGACGCCGTCGTTCAGGTCGGGCGGCAGGTTGAGCAGCGCGACGCGGTCCAGCCGGTCGCGGAATTCGGTCACCTCGGCCACCAACTTCTGCTGGCGCTCGATCTCGCGCTCGCGGTGACGGCGGGCGCTGCCGCTGAGCGCATCCAACCCTTGCCGCCACTCCTCTAGCCGGGCCTCTTCCAGCGCCACCTTGGCGTCGGCATAGTCGCGACCGGCGACGAAGAGGGCGTCCGGCCGGAGGCGATGGATGTAGAGCCAGATACCATAGTTGCGCTTCTCCGATTGGAGCAGCCAGTAGATGGGCGCCTTGCGGCGGCTCTTGGAGTAGCGCTTGACATGGAAGGCGAAGAAGCCCTTGCGCGAGTCGCGGAAATAGGCGCGCAGGCTGTCGAAGCCGAGGATCTCGCACGCCTCGCGCTCGACGGCGCCAGCCCGGTCACCCCACAGGAGCGCCAGCACCCCGCGCACGCGGGTCACGATGTCGGAGGGATGGGTGGGATCATCAACCAGGGTGGAGTCCCAGGCGATGGGGAGGGGATGGGGAGAGGGGGAGACAGGGAGACAAGGAGAGGGGGAGACGGGAACGTCTAAGACATTCTTTCGGGCGCGGAGCCAGGCTTCGGGCGCGATGTCCGCTGCGCGGGACGGGGGCAGGCCGTCGGTGCCGACCAGAGCGCCGGGGGCACAGCGGGGGAGGGGGTCGAAGGGTCCCTGGAGCGGCGGCAGGAGCGTGGGGTCCAGGGCGAAGCGCACGTCCCAGCGGCCAAATGCGACGCCGACGCACCACATGAGGAGGTTTTGGACGCGGGCGGGGAGGTCTTCGGGTGGGGTGATCTCGTCCTCGTCATCTTCCTCGGCGGTTTCAAGTTCCAAGTTTGAGGTTTCGGGTTCTTCGCCCATCTCGGCACGGACGAACGCGCGGTCGGTCTCGCTCAGGCCGTAGAGATCGAAGACGATGTCGTCAATCTCGCCCTGGATGGCGACCAGGCGGGTCTGAGCGGCCTGTGCTTCGGTCTCCAGGGTCAGGCTGGCCTCCAGCAGGGAACCGCCACGATGCTGAACCAGGCTGGCCAGGCAGAAGGCGTGGGTGGTCTCGTCGGTGCGGTCACGGTCGCGTTGGAGGTCGTGGGCCTTGTTGGCAAGAGAGATAAATGAATCACGAGTTGTAGGTTTTGTGAGCGGAGGAATGGGGATGCGTCGGATGACGCCGATCTCGTAGGAGCCGAAGGCCATTTGCAGCTCGGCGAGCATTTGGCAAGGTAACGAGTTCATCACCGCTAGCAGAATCAGTAGGTTATCCGGATTGTCTCTGAGAGCAAGAATCACTGGACCTTTGTGAGCGGTGATACAACCGCCAGGCAAGGCGCGCAGACTGAGCCCCTTCTGAGTGCGGGGAGTCCATGTCAAACCGAGACGGAAGTAAGAAGCCTCGTTGCGAATGTAGGACTGCTCAAAGATGCGTAATTCCTTGCCATTATTCCACCAATTCAATGCAAGATGTACATCTGAGTAGAACGGGGAATAGGCACCACCTTTGGCAAAGTGAACCCAGCCACGGTCTTGATAAGTATCTTCAGTGTTGTATCCTATGTGCCCTGGCGACACCTCCCACCAAGTGCGAACGAAGCGAAAATCGTCAGAGGTTTGCAAGCCGACTACGGCCGTACGATCCTCGCTCTCAAAAAGCAGGAACTCTTGAAAGATACGGAAGACAGCCTCTGCTGCCCAATAAGCGAAGGGTGAACCAGGGATCAGGAAGAAGTCGGCGGGGTCGAGGGTGTAGGTCTCCTCCGCTTGCCCGGTGGTGTTCAGCGCGGCGATCTGGGCGGCCAGCGCGTCGCCCTTGTCGTCGATGGGGGTTTTGAGCAGGCGGAAGAAGATGGTTTGGTCATGCATGGGCGTCCTGCAAGATGAGTTCGACCAGGTCTGATAGATCGGGATGTGGATTGGGGCAGCCGTGGACGTAGGCGCCCAGAACATCGTCCCAGGCCCTTCTGCCGGAAAGTTGCAGAGGAAAGCGCTCCCGCAGCAGATTCAACACGTACTTGCCCGAGACGACCTGTTCCAGGTTGGCCAGGGAGAGTGCTTGTAGATGGGCCAGCCGGTCAGTGTACTTTTGGCCCAGGTCGTCCGCAATACCCATTTGCGTTTGAAGGCCATGCAAATAACCAGCAACGTCCCCCAGGTTGTCGAGCGCGCTGGGGTGTTCTTTGTACTGTCTGTCGGCGTCGCGCAGCCCCTTGAAGGCGGCGTGATCCAGCTCTCGTGCCTGGCGCAGGGTCCAGTTGAAGGCGGAGAGAGGCAGGCACTCCCGGTAAAGTTCTTCTATCGTTGCCCGGGCTTCCTCGGGCGAGTTCCAACCAGGCTTGGGTGTGCGGAGGGTCAGGGGCTGCACGTACTTGAACCAACACTCGGGATCAAGCAGGTAGTTTTCCAGCGTGTACTTGGGCGTGTGCAGGATTCCATCGTCAGGTACAGGTGGGTAGTCTGTCTGCCCTTCAAAGTCGCGGTCAATGATCCCATAGATGCACTTGGCCCCCAACCGGGGGCGCAAATCCGTCACTGCAACCACCACCTGCTCCCAACCGTCCTGCGGGAAGAAGGTGATCTCTCTGGCGCGACTGCCGAACCAGGTGTTGTAAAACCAGGCATCCTCCAACTCCGTTTCACCTTCCACCAGGACACACACACCACCCCTCGAGGCACGCCATTTGACCTCAATCTCACCCAGAGTCGGGTAGTTCATCACGGTGCCTACTCCTCGTCCTGCTCAGGAACCGGCAGGTCAAACCGGTCCTCAGGGTAATCCAGGTTGATGAAGGCTCCGCCTCGCACGGTGTTGATTACTTCCAGCGAGTGGGTGGCCACAATCACCTGTGCATCCCACTCGCGGGCAATGCGGCGCAAATTCCACATGACCAGCCGCTGTAACGTTGGATGGAGACTATTCTCGATCTCGTCAATCATAATCACCGCACCCCTGCGCCGCCGCCGGGCCAGTTCGCCAAAGAGCAAGAGCACCTGCTGTTCGCCGGAGGGAAGTTGGTCCAGACTGGTGTCGGGCCGTTCGATTCCTTGTCCCCAGGATACCGGTACCAGAACCCGGCCCTGGTAGACTCTGATGCGACGGTCATTGCCTAGGACCGTTTCCACGGTTTCCACAAATGGGATGAGATTTTGGCGATCCTTTGCGTTCTGTTCCAGGTCCAGGTAGTTTTGCCAGACCCAAAGGTGTTCCAGGCTGCCTTGCCATTCGTCGCTAGGAGAAAAGCGAAACAGCCACTCACGTTTCTCCGACGGCGGTTCAATCGGCCCGCCGCGCGTCACCGCCAGCCGGCGATCGTGCGGGAGGTAAAGGAGCCCGTTGCGCAGCCCGGCTTTGCTCTGTACCATCTGTGAGACTGTTTGAAGTAGCACCTGAGCCCTTAGTGGCTGACTCCAGATGAGAACACGCCCCCGCCCCCCGTCAAGTTCACCAGCAAAGATGAAAGGCGCAAAGTCTTCCTCGGTTCGAGGATCGTAAGGCACCTCGATTTCACCTATTTTAGCTGTTTTGCCTGCTTTAACTATGAGGATGGTTACAATTTCCGGCTCGCCGCTCCTAAACCAATCGTACGACCAGACGGACTCCGGGATGTCGTCGAGAGAAAACTCGACGGTCAGGCAAATGCTCCCGCCCCACCATAGCACTTCGTTAACCAGGTCTGGGGGATTATGCTGATCCACCAAAAGGGTCAGTAGTGCCTCAACGGCATCCAGGACAGTCGTTTTTCCACTGCCGTTAGAACCGGCCAAAACCGTCACTGGACGCACGGTGTCAGTTGCGGGGTCCACAAACGAAATCCGCCGTTCGCCGCGGAAACAACGGAAATCCTTGAATGCAATCTCGCGGATACGCATAGGTTCTCTCCCTCTCTTACGTTTCACGCTTCACGTTTCACGATTATACACCATCACGCCTTCTCTAGCACATACGCCGCCGTCTCCACCATCGCCGTATCCAGCACGCCGTAGCCCAGGTCGGCCAGTGCGATTAGGCGGGCCTCTTTCAGCAAGATCTCTTCCCGCCACTTGCGGAAGCTGGTGAGGAAGAACCCGGTGCGGCTGGTGATGGCGCCCAGGTAACCGCCCTCTCGCAGTAACTCCAGCCCTCGCTCGACGAAGGCGGCGTAGAGGTCGTTCTTGGTGCGGGGGTAGGCGCGCTTGATGTAGTCCTTGCTCCCCACGCTGGCCGCGCCGAAGGGCGGATTCATCAGCACCACGTCGAAGGGGCGCTGGAGGAGGTCGATGAACGCGATGCCCTGGATGGCGTCTTGTGCAAAGAGGCGGCGTGAGACGCTCCTCCCATTGCCCACGCGCCGGACGTAGGCACGCAGCGCTTCCACGACGCGAGCCTCCGCCTCAGCCCAGAATGCTTCGTCGTGGAGGTCGCGCGGGTCGAGGCGCAGCGGCATCTGCTGCGGCTGCTCCGGTCCGAACAGGGTCAGTTGGATCGCCGGGGGCAGGCTGGCCAAAGTCTCCCGCGCTCTGCTCACTGACTCCCGAATCTCCTGCTCGATCTTGAGCAGGCTCCCCACCTCGCCCGCCAGCCGCATCTTTTCCCACACGTCGCGTACCAGGTTGCCCAGCACGGCCGGTTTGAGGTCGCGGGTGAACTCGCCCAGCAGGTCGTACTCGCCCGGCATCGGCTCGGCACAGACGACGTGGACGTGGTCGATGCGAGGACGCTCACGTATCTTGAGCCCCATCTCGGCGTAGGCCCGCTGCGCCCGCAGCCAGAGAGCAAGCCCTGCGATCTGCACGGCGCGCAGGTCGATGTCGATGCCGTGCAGGTTGTGCTCCAGAATCAAGCGCGGCACCGCCCGCCGAAACTCTTCCCGGTCAGGAAAATCCCGCTGCAGTGCTGGCCCCAGATCGGGATCGTCATACGCCTCGTCGCAGACGATCAACAGCAGGTCGAAACAGTAGAGCAGAAAGTGACCGCTGCCGCAGCCCGGGTCGAGGATGCGCAGCAGACGGGGATCGCGCTTTTCACGTTTCACGTCTTCACGTTTCACGCTATTACGCATTACGTCGTTACGTTTCACGAGATACCTGCACTTCTTGGCCAGGACAGTATCTCCCCCCCGCATCTCCCACCACAACCGGCCCAGCGTGTTATCGGCCAGAAAGGCCACCACGTAACGCGGCGTGTAGAACTGGTTGCGGAAGGCCAGTTCGTAGCTGTTGCGCGGCGCGCTGGAGGCCTTGCGCGCCTCTTCGCGCAGTTCGGTCGGGGTGAAATACTGGTAGATCCAGCCGATGGTTTCATCTTCGCCCCACACCGTCTCCAGCGCCGGGTCGTTGAGCAAGTTCAGCACTTCCCGCAGACACGGCTGGCTGGGGAAGAGAATCGAGGTGGGCAGCGTCCGGTCGAAGAGCACGCCCAGTGCCTGGCCCAGGTCGTCGAAGAGAAGCTCCAGGTAGAGTCGATAGCCGCCGCCTGGTTGCGCCCGCATCGCCTCCGGCGAGAGCAGGCCGAATTGCTGGAACCCCTTCGACTGATCCCCAGCACCGACGGACACCTGAATCAGCGCCCGGCCGGGGTGCTCCATCAGCTTGAGCGCGGCCAGCCGGTTGAGGAAGGTGAAGGCACTCTCGCGAACGTACCGCTCGATGGCCTCTCGACGGCCTGCCCCCACCGCCTCCTCGTGGCAGATGGCCGCCTCGATGGCTCCCCGGTCCGCCCGACCCACGGCGTCCAGGTGGGTCAGCCCTTTCAGCGGCTCGAACGCGCCGTCGGCGTGGATGCCGTAGGTGCCCTCCAGTTGCCGGGCCAGGTCCTGCTCCAGCAACCGGCGGCACTGGACGACGGTGTTGTAGAGGATGTTGCGTTGCGTCTTGTCCATCGCTCAGTTAAGGTTTATGTCGATCCCTGAGGCCTGACGAACACGGCAATATCCCGCTTTTCCGGGTCGGGATTCTTTTCAATGTGGAAGCTGACCCGTTGTCCCGGCTCCAGCAAGTGGCGCGGTCCCCGGAAAGAACTGGTCTTGAAGTAATAGTCCTCTCCATTGTCTCCACGGATGAAGCCGGCCTTGCCGTGGGGCAACAGGTTCTTGATTTCACCCTGTCCTTCCGGCATGTCGGCGACCTTCAGGGACTGCCAATGCCGTCTCAGGTCTCTGTACAGATCCTTTGCAGATACTTCACTGCTCACGTCAATGCCAAGCCTCTGCACAGCCTCTGATAACTCGGCTGGCATCTTCCAGTCCAGTTCCTGACGGATCTTTGCAGCCAGGAGGACATGTTTCTGCGCAACCTCCAGGTCTGATGGCGCCTTGAGAAGGCTACTCATCAGCAGAAACAGCTCCCACTTGTACTCCAGGTCCCCAGGGGCCAGCGCAGCATCGAGCGCATAGTCGAGGGCTTTGTTTACCTGCCCCAGCTCAAAGAGATACTGGGCAAGCCTGTGGTAGATGAACCAGTCCTTCTTCCTGGATAAAAGGCCCTGGAGCTCGGCGATGGCTGTATCCTTATCGCCCAGATCAGCTCTTGAGAGCGCGATCCGCCACTTGAACCATACATCGTTGTCGTGGTGAAACCTTTGGAATTCGGAGAGCGCTTCCTGCCCACAGTGAATGCAGTCCTCAAAACGGCCAGCCTCGTGAAGCGCTTTGCAGCGGTTCGCGTACCATTTCTCCCTGTCTGAGGCATATTCTACCGTTTTCCCTTTTCCGTCGGGGCCACGTCCTGGCACATTGGACAATTGCTCTGGCTGACTCCTGTCACACCACTCGAGAATTCTCTCGGCCGGATAGGATGCCCGCGACTTGTAGTAGTCAATCACGCGGAGGACAGTCCGCGCATAAGGTGAATACTGTCCGGGTTCCACCAGCTTCAAGATAGCATCTGCGGCCTTGAAAAACCTGCCCTCATCCCTTTCTATCTCTGAATCATCACGCTTGATCTCCAGATCGTAGATGCACCAGGCGTAGAGGTTCCTCAGATAATCAAAGTCCGGTTTCAGTGGGTAGGCCTCTCGACAGATATCGAGAGCCTCCTGGGAACGACCGAGCTTGCGCAGGCTGTGCGCGTATGCCCAGCCGTCCCATTCATCGCATTCCTCGCGATGCTCCTGCCACAGGACGCGGTACAAAGCGACCGCCTCTTCGTATTTCTGCTGTTTTCGCAGTGCCGAGGCCTGCTGCTTCATCTCTGCAACGTTGTTCACGATACTCTGCCTCCCTTTAGATCGAAGTAGATAGCCTCCAATTCTCCAAAATCAAGTCGGACCGCTTCGGTGTCAACACTTGGATATCCTACTTGCTCACACGCGCCATGAAGTGCTCTGGCCAGGTCTATGAAATCGAACTCGTAGTCGCGATAAGGTCTCAGTATTTCGTAGTAGTAGGACGCGTGGCCCAGGAAATCGTCTCTTGGGGACTGCCCCTCTCTGTGGCCAAGAAAGAATTCCTGCCACAGGCCTGCGACCTTATCTTTGAGAGACGGATCGCGGAACCCGTGCAGATAGGGATCGGATACAGGTCTTTTGCGAGTGTTGTACACGTCGAGAAACCCTTGTTTCGACCCGATCACAACACGGACGAACTGATCGTTGACCAGGCCATGAAAAGATGCGGCAACGCCTCGTTGAACCAAGAATTCAACGAACTGGCTCGCCTTGTCGCGAGCCTCGCTCAGGGGATCCTGTTCCTCCTGTCCCTCCTGTTCATCTTGGCCGCCCCGCTGCTGCATCGCTCCGCGCTTCGCCAGTTGATCGGCGTGGTCGTTCCAGCGGTTTCCGGTATGGCTCTCCACCTTGTGCCAGTGTACGACCACCGGCCACTCCCCGGCCGTCCGCGCGTAGGCCCGAGTGGCCGGTTTGTTCGCGCGCCACTCGCCGGTGGCCCACTTCTCGATGCCCTCGTAGTCGTAGAACAGGGACACTTCCGCCACATCATGCTCCCGGCACCAGGCAATCGCCTCCTGCACAGCCCGCAGTTCGCCCGCCACCTGCCGCATACCCTGCACGGCATCTTCCTCCACCGGGCCGCATAGCTCGTCAACAACCTCCCCATCCTTGAGCACGACGAGTCCGTACCCGACGGCTTCATCCAGGCAGGAGCCATCCACATGGATCTGGTACCCGGTCAGGGGAGGCCCAGTTACGGACCCTGCAAGGCCATGGGTGGGTGGGCGGTCCCAGCAGTCCTGCAACTCTGGGGTGATGGACACGTCCTTCAACTCGTGTGTCCTCATCGTGAAACTGTCCTTCTTCGGGCGGTAGTAGATGATTGCCGGTCCGAAGGAGTGCCCCCGACGGCTGATCGCCACCTTGACGCTGTACTCGCGGAAAGAGTCGGGTATGATGGCAGCCTCAATCCCGGCCTGGGCTAACGCCTCGATAAAGCGCTCGGCGCGCTGGCGGAGCTCGCCTTCGTGCCTATACCGCATAGGTGCCCCCTTGTCGTTTGGCAATTAAGCCTGTGTTGATGGCTAACAGTTCCGAGATGAAGCAATTGGCCGGGTCCAGGTAGTAGACGATCAGGTGCTCCAGGGGGCGGGTCAGGGCTACATATACCTTGCGGCGGGAGAAGAGCTCATTACGGCGTTTGTCCCCTTCGTCACCGAACAGATCCTGCGGCTTCGAGCGCTCGTACAGGTCCTCGATGCCGGTCACGAATACGACTTCCTTCTCCAGTCCCTTGACGTTCGTAAAGTCCACCAGGGTGACGGCGGACACGTCACGCTCGGTCTCGCCTACGACAGTGACAATGCCCGCTGCGTTCAGAGCTGCTTCGACCTGGGGCAGCCGATCTGCAGAGGTGATGACCATGATGTCATTCTCGGCGTAGGTTGTATCGAGCAGTGCCCGTATGCGCTCGCTGATCTCTTGCTGCGGGTGGGCGGAATGGAGGATCTCTGGCAAATTTGGCAGCTTGTTGGGGGACTTGAAGCTCTCGGTGTATCCGTGCTCCTCGAACTCCCGCCGGGACAGGGGATCGCCTAGGATGAAGCACGTCGCCAGCTCGGCGATGTATCGTGGCGTGCGGAACATCTTGTAGGACTTTTTCAGCTCCACTCGCTCGGTGACAAGCCCCAGGATGTTGAGGTTGTACGTCCTGTCGTAGATCTTTTGCCCGATATCGCCGACGAAGAAAAAGTTGTCCGTCCGGCACAGGTGGCTGACGACGATCAAGAAGAAGTCGTCAAAGTCCTGGATCTCGTCGATGAGGACATAGTCGAACTGGCGGAAGCGATCTGGCTCGGCTCGCAGGATGCTCTCCACGTCCTGTCTCAGTCGTTTCTCGTAGGCTGCCAGGGATTCGCCGGGCGTTCGGTAGCCGTCTATGGAATCGGTGCCCAGGACGTGAGTGACGATGGCCTCCAATAGAGCAGGGACACACTTGATGGTGAGGGCACGCTGATAGCGCTGGCGGTTGGGCGAATCGGCGATCTTGTGTTCGAATATACGACGGATGTTTGTCTCCAGGTTGTGACTGTAGGTGGTGAGCAGGATGCGCGGGAGGGCGCCGTCACCCGCTTTGTCCACGATGTGAATCGCTTTCGAGATCAGGACGTTGGTCTTGCCGCTGCCGGCCACGTCCAACAGATAGTTCTCGCGCCGGTCGAGGCCAAAGATCCAGCGCTGCTGTTGCTCCGTGATGATCTTGAGCTGTTCCTGATGTCTCTGCCGCCGGGTGAAATCGCCGATACGGAAAACGCTGGGCATAAGGCGCTCATTGACAGCCTGAGCCTGGCCCTCGGTAGAAGGGTGGAATTTCGGATGCTTCTGAGCGATGGACAAGAGCAGCTTCTCAGGACGGGCCACGTACTGATCCAGATCTTCCTGGAAGAGGGTTCGATCGAGGTCGAGGTAGAATTTGCTCTGCGGGTTGCGAAGCACGTCCAGATTCTCCAACTTGCTCAGGAAATCGGCGCGGGAGACGCGGGGAAAGGCCAGGATGGAGGTGACGAATACGTTGAGGCTTGAAACCAGTTCAATCAGCGCATAAAGGTATGCGTTGATCTGTGCCATTGGGTTACCAACGGGCTCGGGGCTGCCGCCTATGGGCCTCTTTTCTATCGTGTACTGATCTCGCCACGTGTAGACGTTGCGAGTGAGATCCCAATCCTTGACCTCAATGGAGATCAGCCCCGTCTGTGGAGAGACGACGACAAAGTCCGGTTGCTTCTTCTCGTAGCCCTTCATTCGGTTGCGGTAGGTATCTGTCACCTGCAGCTCTCGGTAGACAAAGTACCCGGCCGGCAAATTCCTGAGAAACGCGAGCATCGCCCGCTCGGCCTGATTCTCGTCGCCAATTCTGTCGGTCTGGATCAACTGGCACTTCATTGGGATCAGCCTTTCTCCGCCTTTACTTGCCTGAAGCGCAGCAGCTCGAACTGGAAGCGCGCGAAGGCGTCCTTGTTCTGACGGAGGCTGCCATCGTTGATGGCATTGACGATGTAGCCATCCCTGGCAATTACCTTGAGCGTTCGCATTCCTTCCGAGAACTCGGACCGGACAGCACGTGACAGCAGGTTGAAGATCACGACATTTTGGTCGTCATCCAGTGGGGCTGAGTAGGTCGCGCTCGGGGCCCGCACTGCGAATGCGTCTCCGTGCCGCTCAAGCCGCAGCGTCAGGTCGAACTGAGACACGGTCGGCGGGGGCTCTGCGATGGCAGGCCGGAACTTGGCCTGGCCCAGGAGATAGCCGGTGAACATAAGGGCGATCTGCTTATCCACGCTGCCGGCGAAGCGGCGAGTGGCATAGCTTCTGGTGCACAGGTAACAGCCCGCATCGCAAGGCTGATCCTGGGTTCCGGTGCAGTTCTGCATCTGGCGATGGGCAGCTTCAACGACGCCGTCAAAGTTGTGGAATACTTCTTCGAGCGGCACGTTACCGTTGCCGTCGGCTTCGTACAGCACGACGTAGATCCACTCGACACCCGGCATGTCCGCCGGCTGGGGCCTGACGTCCACGAGCAAGCGGATTTCGGATTCGTCCAGGCCGTACTCGTCCTTGATCGTGCGGTCGAGCGCAGAGACCAGGCTGAGGTAGACCTTCTCGTCGGCGCAGACGTTGGCATCGAACCGCAGCACGATGGCCTGGCGATCCACCTCATAGCCTACGTTGAAGCGCTGCCCGTCCTCGTCTGAAAAGGGATCGGTACTGTCGTCGAATTTGAGGCAGCCACGATTGACGAAAAAGAGACGAGCCTCGGGGAAATACGCGACCTCCAAGACTTTGCGCTTGCTCACGAACGGGCCGTCGTTTACGAAACGCTGCTCACGACCATACCGCCGATACTCTTTGTGTTTCGTGGCGTAGCGTACCTGACGCGACGCTTCGAAGTACCGGTAACTGCGAGCCAGAGTCTCGTCGTCAACGCAAATCGTTTCAAACTTGCCCTCAGGCGTGATCTGGTAGACGTCGCCAGCCATGAATACCGTTTCCCCTGGCGAGAATTTGTAGTAGGCCAGTTCGGGCTCCCGCTCTGAGAGGGCTCGGTCGGCCAGCAGGCTCTCGTGCAGTCCTTGTTGGGCCAGCGTGTCGGCGTCGTCGGCATCCACGACGTAGATCTGATCCCGGCGGAACGAGTAGTCGGGGAAGAAGCCAGTGGCGTAGAAGTGTCGCTGGGGGTTGCCATTCACGCCGTCGAGCGCTCGCGCCAGTTCTTGCTTGAACGCGTCCCGCAGGTACGCCTCGGCGTCGGTGCCAAAGATGTCCCTGACCTCAGACACGCGCCGCTCGATCTTGGCGTCCACGTCAGCGTATAGGCGCTCCAGCGCCTGGCGGCTGTCGAGGTGCCCGGCGAGCATAAAGGCGTTGACGTGCTTGCGGACGATCTCAGGGTTGCACGGGTTGAAAGTGGGCGGCGAGATAACGCCGTTGATCATCAACTTGGGTCTGTGGAAATAGTAGCTGTCGTGATCGTCGTGCTCCGAGCAGAAGGTGACGATCAGGGCGTAATTGTTCTCGCGCTCCCGCCCGGCGCGCCCGGCGCGCTGGGCGTAGTTGGAGGGCAGCGGTGGCACGCCCACCATCAGCACGTTTTCGAGCTGGCCGATGTCTATGCCCATCTCGAGTGTGGGCGTCGCCATCACTACATTAAGTGTGCCCTCGTGAAATGCCACTTCGATCTCTGCGCGTTCATCAGGCTTGACCTCGGAACTATGAACTGCTGCTGTGAGCAGGAACCGCTCGCGCAGGTCAGCGTAGTCGCCGTACTCGTCATCGTCGGACGCCGACACGTTCAATAGAACCTGGCGGGGGTCAATGTAGTAGTGGGTCTTGCCGTCAGATGTCTCCCCGGCGCGTAGCACCCCTCTTCGCACCAGGCTCTCTATCGTCTCGGCAATTCGGTCGGCGCCGTGCCGCTTCACGAAATCCCCGTATTCGCGTGCGTGTTCGCCCAGGGAGATGCTGGGATATGCAGGGTCATCGGAGCCCTGCGATGCATCACAATGAATGCCCTTGTGGTCCGTCGCCAGGTGCTTCATAAACTTGATGAAGCGACTGTCAGGTCTGTCATCCTGGTACGACTCAGCGATGGCGCGCTCGGTGATGAATACGTTCAGGAGATCGCGCTCGCAATCGGTGAATCTATCGGTCTCCTTCAACTGGAGCAAGTCCTTCTTGCTCCCGAACTGCCGCGGAGGCTTGCAGACGTAGCGCCAGTACCAGAGGCCAAGTTCGTCGAAAAGTGCTTGCTCAACTGGCGAGAGCTCCTCCCGGTCCGGTACGTGCCGGTGCAGGATCGTCAGAACTGTCACCAGATCGGCTTTATCACCTGGCAAGTAACGGCGACGGCAGAGCTTGAGATATGCCTCGAAGAACTGGCTGGCGAACTCGTCCTGGAGCACGCTCGCGTAGCGCGAGGCTTGCTCGCGATTGTCGATGAACCCCAGGAGCTTTTTTCGCTGGTGGGGCTGGAAATCGAGAACCGCCCGCACCAGGTTGTGCAGGTATCGGTGATCCTGCGTGCCGTCCACCAGGGGGATGATCTGTTCGGACACCTCGTCGTAGCGCAGCCACGGCAACAGCTCCAGGCGAAGGCGCCCGTAGGCCTCATAGTCCAGGGCAATCTCGTCCCGGTCCAACTGCCGGGCATCCCGGAAGCCAAGCATATCGTCCCCTCTGACTCCGGTGTCGCTGCCCTGTGCCTCGGTGGCCGACGATATCAGAACATAGTAGGTATTCTTCCTATCGGTCGACTCGGGGTAGAGTTCCCACTTGAGCTGGTTGCCCGAGACCTTACCAACGCACTGGTGAACGTCGTGGCGGTAGACACAGAAAAGCGGAAAGCCGCAATCCTGGCAGAACTCCTGTTTGCCACTGTGGTACTTGTGACATTTGATGCAGCGTTTGAGATACCCGCCGATGTTGCGGAGGAAGAGGTGTGCGCGGAAGTCGAGGAGGGGCTGACCATACTGGACCTGTAAATGGTTGGCGAACGCGATGGCGCTCAGATAAGCCTGGGCAACTTTCTCTACGTTGTACAATGGATGCGAGGGTGGTAAGAGAGACGTCAACAGCCGAACAATCTCCACAAAGCTCTGGGCACCGTGCTCGCTGAGGCTGCGCTTCAATTCGACCACGAAGCGGTTCTGCTGCATATCCCGAAAGACCTTGGACCGCGGCGGCTCGCCGTGCATATTCTGGGGCACGAGGTCCCAGCTTGCGTAGGTCTGGCCGGTCAGTCGTCCCAGGTTCTCCAAGCCGGTCGTCGTGTCGGCTTCCAACGCCCAACCCAGCTCGTCCGCGTCACTGGGAGCAGGTAGTGGTGCACCGTCAGGTGGTGCATCTGATTCCGCTTCAAATTTGGCCGTGACGAAGCTGTACTCCTCCACGTCCAGGAGCGGCTTGATGAAGCTACTGAGCCGGTCGTCGTCACTGTGCAGGTAGCCCCTGGTGGGGTCGGTCTGGAGGGTGGCGCTGGTGCCGATCTGTACGACGGGGCCTGTCAGCCGCGCTTTCAGGCGTGCCAGCAGATACATGAGATGGGTGGCCTTGTTGCCCCGATAGGTGTGGATCTCGTCCAGGACGATGTACCTGAGCGAATCACTGGAGGCGGCAAAGATTGGCTGGTCCTTCGACCGGGCTAGCATCCAGTCCAGCATGACGTAGTTGGTGACCAGGATGTCAGGCGGGTCCCGCCGCATGGCGTCCCGTTCACGCTCGGAAGTTGAGCTGGTGAAGAGGTCCAGGGTGACCGGTGTGCCGGGCACGAGACGATGGAGTTCTTCCAGCACCTTGCGGAAGCGGCGTATCTGGTCGTTGGCCAGCGCGTTCATCGGGTAGATGATTAAAGCCTTGACGCCCGGTCCAGGGCGCTTCAGGCAATGGTCGAGGATTGGGATGAGGAACGCCTCGGTCTTGCCCGAGCCCGTCCCTGTCGCCAAGACGGTCGTCTCACCCGCCAGGATATGGCGGATGGCTTCTTCCTGATGGACGTAGAGGCGTGCATCGGGCAACCAGTCCAGGGCATCGGGCAATTCGTAGGCAAGACCGTGATCGGTGCAGAACTGACGGAAGGACACCTTCCCCACAGCGTACCCTCGGTTGATGGAGAGAAAGAGCCCGCGGTCAACCTCGATGTTCTCCAGGATTTCAACGACGTCATCGGGTTGCAGGCCCTGTGCATCGAGCGTATCTCGCAGCAGCGTCTTGTGACGCGCCAGCAACTCGAAGCTCATCGTAATGGGATTGAGGAACTTGTCTGCCATATCCGCCACTGTGTCTGCTCCATACATTTACGCCGAGATCATAGCCTCGAACTCCGCGACCCGCGCCGCCACCAGCTCATCCAGCGCCAGGCAGATGTGTTTGATCGTGTCCACGGCCTGCTGGGTCCAGGCAAAGGCGATCTCCTGCACTTCACCCCCAGGATCCGTCTGGGGACGGTCGGCGCGATGGACGATGTCGTTGCGACGGCGGACCGTATCGTCCAGCGTGTTCATCAGCTCTTTCTTGTTCCGGTTCAGATGCGCCGCAATGGCATCCCAAGGCTTGGGTTCCGAGAGCCCCAACAAAACTCCCGCCACATGGATCCCTTTGCGAGAGCTGAGGTACTTGAAATTGGTCAGCCCCAGGATTTTGTTGGAGATGTACTCCGGCGCGTTCTCGTCGTCCAGGAGCCGGAGTGTCTCATCCAGGTTGAACTGCAAGTCGGCAAAGTAGTCCTGAAAGGTCTGATCCCCACGTGGCACGAAATCACGCCCGCGGGCGCGGATCATCACCGGCAGATTCGTGCGCAGCAAGGCCGGCAGGTACGTCTCCAGCGCCGTACACGAGGCGACGACGGCCTGGCGCAGCAGGTGGCAGAGTGTGGCCTGGCGCAACGTGGAACGGGGCAACTGAGCCCGCTCGCGTACCAGGCCCAAGAAGAGCTCGTTGTAGATGAGTATCAGATCTTCGTTCATCGAGGCGTGGACGATATCGCGCAGCGCGTCGAGCAGCTCACCGTCGGTCCGGATTCTGTCGTTGGAGTCAAGGAGACGATAGACGCGCAGCAACAACTCGGCCGGGCGCATGTTATCTTCAAACGTCTGCCTGGGGCTGAGCATTGAGAAGGGAAGCATCGTCGCCATCGTCTTACTCCAAAATCACCTTGACACCCGCGGCAATGAGCTTGAGCAGGTGATCGCGCAGTTGTTCGAGCAACTCCTCCACCTCCTCGGGCGTGCTGAGCGTCTGCCCGACGCCGATCACGTCGGACACGCGCACTCGTTCGATCTTCTCGTCCGGCGCAGTCAGCTCCTGCACGCGCAGCAGCACGTCGGAGCGCAGGCGGTCGACGGCGGCCAGGTCGGAGGCCATCTCGGCCAGGCTGGCCCGGCAGACCGTGCATACCCGTCCGTCCTCCGGCAGGTCCAGGTCGTGGACCCGGTCCAGGAGCGGTTTCAACAGCGTCTCCTGCATCTCCTCCGGGACCAGCGCCCAGTCGGGCAGGGCCTTGACGCTGTCCACTGCCACGGCGAAAGCCGTCGCGCGCTCGCTGTGGCGTCCCAGGTACAGATCCCGGTAGGTCGTTTCGAGGGAGACCAGCGCCTCGTCCAATTCCGCCGACACCTGGTAGTAGGTGCCATCGTCCAGCCGCTCCCGCAGGAACCGGGCGCGGTCGCCCAGCTCACTATCGTGCCCTTCGGCCTGCAGCAGCGGCCAGATCTGTTGCGCGGCGGTGCGCATCCGCCGCAGTCGGGCCAGCCCCTTCTCACCGGTCGCCTGGCGGATGACGGCGACCTGGTCCCGCAACTGCTGGAAGCTGGCCCCCTCGCCGGCCAGCACGTTGACGCAGTCGTCCGACGCGCTGTTCAGGACCGTCTCCAACGTGGTGCGGTACTCGCCCAGCACCGGGGTCAGCGGGATGTGATGGGCGCGGACGGTGGCCTCCACCGGCAGGAGGGCCTCCAGCTCGGCACGGGCCAACCGGTGAAAAGCCTGGGCGATGGTGCTCTCCTCTACGTCCACTTCTTCGCCGGTGAGGGCTTCGTAGCGCCGGACAGCGGTAACCATCGTTTTCAAGCCGACTGGCTTGCGAGGGGCAAAGGAGGCCGCACGGAAGGCGTTGGTGCCGCTGAAGGGCGCGCGCACCTGGGGGTCCAGGTGATTGCGGTAGCGCCGGCCCTGGTAGGTGACCTCGACCGCCCCGCCTCGCAGCAGCGTCGCCAGCACCAACCACAGCATCTCCCGCTCCCAACCGTAGCCGATGCCACCAAAGTGGTTCTCCAGCGTGCGGCCGGTGACCTTGTTGCCGTAGGAGTGTTCGCTGGCCAGATAATCGGCCATCTCCTTGACGATGGGAGCGTTCAGGTTGACCACGTACTTGGTTCCCTCCTTGACCACCAGATTCAGGCCATCGGGAGGGGTGTAAAAGACCCTGGGCAGCCCGTTGAGATTGGCTGCCTTGAGAATCTCTTCTGCTTCAGTTCCCTTGAGCGGTCGAGCGCCCATCTCCAGCTTGGGGTAGAGATCGGGCACGGCGTAGTCGAAGAGCGCCTTCAGGATCTCGCCCAGCGTCTTGCCCAGGGCCGCGCCGTCCTTGGAAACGCCACGGAAGAAGCCCCGTCCGTCGGCCAGGGCCGTCTCCAGCCGTTCCTTGAGCCGCTCCTCCAGCCGCAGGGCCTCGGTCTTTTCTGCCGCCAGGCTCGACGCCTCCTCTTTGGTGATCTTGCCCTGGGCGCGGAGCTGGTCGTACTTGCCCACCATCTGCCGGGAGCGATACAGTTCGGCCACGACCTCGTCGATCCCGGCGGTCAGGCTCGTGACCCAGAACACCCTGTTGCGGTGCGACTCGGCCCGGCTGTCGTCGCGAGTCTGTTCGCACACCTCCTGGAAGGTGTCCGGCCCGTCGGCCACGCGCAGCACCAGCGGCACCTGGGCCTCGCCGGAGGTGACGGTCCGGCCGTCCCACGCCACGCCGACGCGGAAGTTGCGCACGGACGTCGTATGTCCGCGCTTGCCATAGCGATAGCGCGTCAGGCCCGGCCCGGCAAAGATCACCCGCAGACGGTCTTCCAGGATGTCATTCCGCTCCCGAGGATTGGGGCTGTGGGCGTTCCGCTCGGCAGTCCAGGACTTTTCCTGGGCGGTCTGCAACTTCCAGCCGTTCTCGGTCTGCCGGATGAACTGCGCCTTGTGCAGTGCGTCAATGGCCTGCTCGACGTGGGGCAGGGGGGAGTCGTCGCCGAGCCGACGATAGAGCAGCGCAGCCAGGTTGGCCTCGGTGCGGGGCAGGTCGCGCACGTACTCCAGCAGGGCGATGGCCTTGGCCGTGCGCATCGGCCAGGGGGACTCGGCCTCGGGCCAGCGTTGGGCGATGTCGGTGATGTCCTTCTGCTTTTCGCTGGACAGGTTCCCCTCGATCAGGTCAAAGATGCGATCCAGGCTGACCAGGGCGCCGACGGGCGCGCCGGCCAACGCGGTACGGTCGCTGACCAACATCTCGTAGGCCTGCTTGATGATCGTACGGTTGGAGCCGCCGATGTGCCTGGGCGCGCCGGGCTGCAACCGCAACCCCGACACGATGTCAATGGAGAGATCGACGAAATGCGGGAGGTAGGGGTAGAACTGCACGAACTCGTCGGCGGTGACGTCGCTCCGGCGGGCCGTGCGTTCCAGCCGGGTGTGGGTCTGGAGCATGGCCTTTGCCTGATCGAAATGAGCGCGCAGGACCGGCTCGGCATCGGGTTTCTTGGCCAACACGCGCCGGGTGGCCACCTCGCGGATGTCGGCCGGAGCCATATCTATGCGGATCGGGAAGCGGTCCTGGAGCTTGGCCAGTTCCACCCGCTTGTCGTCAATGGCGGCCACGACCTCGTCCAGTTTTTCCTGGGAGGTGACGATGACCCACACCGGCGCGACCGCCTTGCCGGCCAGGACCCGGTTCTTGCTCTCTTGACCAAAGTGCTCGACGACGGCGCGCAGGTTCTCGATTTTCTCCGCGCTGCGGGCCACGTACTGGCCCACCTCGTCAATGATAAAGATCACGGTGTGCTTGGGGCGACGCCGGGCCGTCAGCTCAAAGGTGCGATCTACCAGGGTACGGATGGTGACGTCGGTCTCCTTCGTCTGGAGCGAGGCGGCCCAAGAATCGGGCGTGGGGTAGGTATGTGGGTCTACCTCGTGGAGCACCGCGCTGGCCCGCTGGATGCGCTGCGCTCCTTTGCGCACCCGTCGCCACACCCCGTACGCTTCTGGCAGCACGTCCAGTAGGGTGCGAGGGACGGCCTCCGCCGGCGCACCCTCACCCACCTGGTCGCTGAACATCGCGGTGCAGGCCCGCACAAAGTCGGCCAGGCGACCCTCCGCCTCCAACTCGATCTCCAGCTCGGCCACGTCATAGTCCTGGGCGTAGTCCAACTCGCGCAGGAGCACCGCGTACATGATCTCGGCGATCGGCTCGGTGGCGCGACGGACGGCCCGGTCCACCTGCACGTCGAACATGATGACGTGGGCGTCAAAGCGCTTGTTGATAAAGTCCACCGTGTCGGCGATGCGCCGGACCAACGGATCGCCCGGCGATTGCTCCTGCAATTGCTGGACAAAGAGTCGCGCTGCCGGGTGGTCCAGCACCTGGCGGTTGGAGATGACGTAGCCCAGGTTCTTGGCGAAGGACGACTTGCCGGAGCCGAAGAAGCCCGAGATCCAGACACCCACGCCCTCGGTCGGGTCGCCCGGCGCGTCGGCGATGGCCTGCAGGATGTCCATGTACTGGCGCTTGATCCGATCGGTGGCGACGTATTCGGTGATCTCGTTGTAGACGGTTCGCTCGTCGTGCTGATCGAGCTTGACGACCTCCTCGATGGGCTGCGAAAGGTCGCGGGATAGCAGGTCGCGGATGGTTTGCATCAATTGGCCTCCTCATCTCTTTGACACAGCGCGATCAACTTCTCTATGATACGCGTTCGCGCAGATTCTTCCACGTTCACATATCACTTGGTGCCGGAGATGTGTTTGTATGCCTCGACGAAAAGCGGCTCTAGTTCCTCAATACCGGGAGATTCAGGATGCAGGGGTCTGAATATCGCGTTGCGAAAAGTCTGATCGTAGGTTTGGAACTCCCAATCCTGGCCCTGAAAGCGCTCGGCTGCTTCCCGGGGCAACTTGATGCTGACCTTCCAAGCATAAGTCCCTCCCCAATTCACGCTAAATACGACCTTGTTGCCCAGTTTGAAGCCGGTGTAATACTTGTTCAGGTTATATGGAACATCCCACCCCTGCTGATCAACGAAAGCAGCTACAGCTTCCACCGTTTTACGGAACTGGGATGTCGCTTCTCTCCCGTGCTCCGACTCGTAGAAATCCCAGTCCCAATTCCCCAGCGTCTTGGTGGTACTCACTTTCGGTGGGGTCTCTTCCTCCAAAACCTCGACGAGGAGAAACTCTTCGCCCTCAAAGCCGTAGCGACGCACCTGTACCAGGTCAATGGGATAGCCGATTTTTCCGGCCATCCGTGGCACGTTGCTCTTGAACGAGGGGGCGATCAGTACGACCCGAATATCCAGGTTGTCCCAGTCGATCTCGACGTCCTCGGGCTTCTGCTTGCTCTCGAGCCAGATGGCTTTGATAGAATCGGGGTTTGTCTCCGCCCAGATGGCATAGCCCAGCGCCTGTGGCAGGATGTTCTCGCCGGCCTCTTGGTTCTTGAGTTCGATGATGCAGACGCGGGCATCCTGATCTACGCCCAACATATCTGGGATTCCCTCTTTGCTGCCGGTCCGGATCTGGCGGTGGATGACGTAGACATCACCCAGGATATCCTGGTTCTCGAAAATGTACTTCTCAAACTCCGCCTCAGACTTGAACGGTTTCTCGATGAGACTGCGGGTCTGCCCGCTGGATTTCCAGTATAGGTTTAACATCTTGACCTCCCTAGATGCCGCCCCTCGTGACCGTACGCGGTACGGTTTCTGGTTGTACCCGTAAAGCTATTCTCTCTGGTTCCCAGGTATATGGGAAGGGTTCCGCGTCAACCAGGGGCACGACCCAGGCAAGACTTGCTCGCAATCTTCCCAGGTCAACCACCCAAGCCGACGGGCCACGTCTGACCAATCCACGGATCGCCGGTGCGGAATGTCTCGTGCCAAAGCTGTTGGACTATGACGATACTCGTTCATCAGCCAACCGTAAAGCCGGGAATGTGGATGCTTACGGAATATCTCCGGCGTCAGCAGCGCGAACAGCGTGCGCTGCGGCTGGCGCAGGCTCAAGGGTTCGGGTAAGCTGTCGTTCCGCTCCAGCATTACGTCTATGTTGCGGGCGATCTGGTTGCGCATCGCATCGAACGACACCTGGTAGGACATGTCGGAGAGCACTTTCGCCTCGAACAGCACGGCGAAGCCGTTGTCCGCGTTCAGCAGCATGGCGTCAACGTGGGTTGCACCTTCAAGCCCCCCCCGGACCTCATCCGTGCCACGCCGACGGCTCGCATCCAGGACGTAAGGGATGATCTGCCGTTGGTCGAGGTGCTCTGCCAGCCAACGCTTGTATCCTGGCGGTGATGGTAAGCTGACCTCAACTGGACTCCGTTACATTACCTGAATTATATGCAGTCAGCGACGCACATTTCGATGATTTTGCCGGACACTGTCTTGATCTGGCGCTCATTGAATCGCCGACACGCCTCAACGGCTTCTTGTTGAACA